>Ga0075439_12492_pt1 | contig 16244 bp, 9 predicted proteins | sample MintriSingleCell_FD_74264 | JGI IMG/M metagenome (GOLD analysis project Ga0075439, IMG submission 74264) | Marine eukaryotic communities from Monterey Bay, USA to study complex ecological interactions - Minidiscus trioculatus JGI Plate_4_G5... | ecosystem: Environmental > Aquatic > Marine >... | reverse complement strand
AAAACATTTCTGCCTTGACATATGGATTATCAAATAATGGACATTTTAATAATGGCGGCAAGCGTGGTCGTAGCTTTGGTGAATCATTCTTCATACGCATTAATGCCTTTTTCAATGGTGCTGGAACTTGACCACTTGTGCCAGCATTCGGATGTGTATAGATATATTCAATTAACACAGCTAATGAATAGCAATCAATCGAATGTACAGGTGCACTCTGTTGTAGTACGTCATACCGTTGACTAACCCGTTCTGGTGATCGATAATCTGGAGGGCAAACTAATCCTTCAAACTTTCTAAAGTGTGGCGTAGGTCCGCCGCCGCCGTCTGAGATACCCAGTGGTGTTATTAAATCAAATCCACCCAATTTAAAATCACCTGCTGGTGTAACAAATACAGCATCGGGACATATCATACCATGTGCCAATTTAGCCTGTGTATGTAAGAATCCTAATGCCTCAACAATGTTGTAAATCCCCCATGAAACGGCAGCTGAATTAGCCTGTGAGGTATGTGGATTTAAGTTCTCAAGCCAATCATCTAATGGTATAGCTGGTTCAGTTATTATAATTAATGTTCCGGTTGTTACAGTTTTTTCAAGTGCATCAAGACCGGGTGAGGGTTTGGTTTCATCAGGATAATCAGTGTCTAATGTTGCATGTGCCCTTAGTATTCTTGGATGGATTAATCGCTTAATACGATGGAAATGATGTAATGCCGGTATTAACTGTGTTTGACTAGTATCTGCATACTTTGCATTAGCAAGAGATGATGATGTACGACGTAATGGTGTTTTGGCAAGGTCAGCTTTATTTGCTTGGAAGGCCGTTGCTTCACCTGAGGTTGTTTTGTTTGTTGCGTTGTGTATTGCCCAGCCGTGAGATCCGTGCTTCGTTGATGGTGATACTGGATCAGATTCTATATTATATGGAAGGGATGATGCTCCTCCGCCACCCCATAGACTTCCCAACCAGCCCGACATATTATTGCAACTACCAAACCTGTTATGTAGTTTTCTGTTTTGTTTTTTACTAGTGGGTAGCCCAGGGGCATCCGGGGATAGCCCTTTTAACAAATTGTACTCATTCACTCTATCTAAAGTACAATAAAATTTTGAGTTCCCTATCTTGGCTCTTGCGTTCGTGTGGTTTCATCTTCAACTAAAGGGTTGACAGGGATATCAAACACTATCTATTAAATTAACGCCAAATAGTTATATACCGCATTTGGTATTGAAAGGTTGAGGATCGACAGAAGAAGAGAAACGTTTAGTACATATTCACCATTCGTGGCAAAAAATACACACCAATACCACATATTACAAACAAGATAAAACATGGAAATAGACGATCAAGTACCACGACGAAGCTCTACACAAAGGGCTAAATATTCAGAAGATTTATCGAAGAATACAGCTCATTTAAATGGTGAGTTGTCCAATCAAGAAAATACATATACACAAGTACAAATCAAATTCATTTTGTGCATCAGATTAAACTCAGAACTAACACTCTCCTCTCTATCCCAAAATATAGACATGAGAGGAAGCCAACGTGCACCACCGCAAGATTCAAGGCCAGTACGAAAGAGATCAGCACCCCCACAATATGAACAGGATGATACTCCAATCAAACAAACGAGAAAAATCAGTAAGAAGAGGAAAGTTAGTATGGGAAAGGTGAAACCAAAGTCTCTCCCATTCTTAAGTGAAACGAATGATGGAAGTGAAACGCATGAACATATAGCAGCTGTTATTGTCGAAGAAGAGAAAGGAAATGATCAATGGCAGCCGGAAGAAGTAGTCAATTTCTTTAGAGGTTTGTATGTGCACGGTTGGAAGGATGATTCCTGGAATAAGATTGCGGCAATCGTAAAGACTCAGAGTAGTCAGAATATCAAGGCATATGCTATGAAGCTCGAGAAGAGGCATCCAGAATTGAAGATATTCTTTTCTGCCAAGAAGAAAAAGAGTACCAAGAAGAGTAAGCACACAACAAAGATAGTATCAGACAAAACTAGCAGACATACGAATACTGCTCCTCCTCAAAATTATAATCCCAAAACAACATCGACATCAATAAACATGCAATCAGTAGTCAAGCCAAGTGGACCAAAGAAACCAAAAGTTATTATTTGTCTCGGCGAGCATGTTATAGATACAGAGACCGAGCCATCATTGATCACTACCTCTGCCAGTCGGAATAATCGCACTGCCGATACTCTACCAGATTACTTCGATCCATCTATTCGGCCATCTGTTCCAACAGATTCTCATCAGATATTTATACCCGGTAATAAAGTATATGCTCGTTGGTTAAACAGGGAAGATCCGGGTAGTTACGGCACGTGGTATCCTGGTATAGTTATATCGTCAACGCTCTCGCCAGTTCAAGACGAATACAACAATACCGGAGTACCGAATCTACTATATCATGTAAAGTTTGAAGATGGAGCTGAAAGTATGCATCTTGATACGGAAGACATTATGATGGCGGACCAGTATCTGATATGGTTGAAGGAAATTGAGCAGTACTACTCCATGCCCATTACTGAAGAGATGACGCACAAACGTTTGACAAAGAATACACGAGTTTATAGCAAATGGGTCGATCCGACTGACCCTGAGATACACGGATGTTGGTTAAAGGGTGTAATTCACAACTCACAGACTTGGGAGGATGCCCAGCATCAGTGGAGACATTCCTATTCTGTCAAGTTTGACAATGGTGATACAGATGAACATCTTCAAGATGGTGATGTACTCGAGGAAGAAACATACATCGAACTGATGAGAGAAAAGATGGAAAGAGGAAAGAATAGATCTCGAATGAGTGGATTTGACCTCATTGCTCAAGCATCCGAAATAGCATCACCAATCAAAGAGACAAAATCAAAGAGTGATACTTTGGTCGGTGCCTCTACCGAGAAGAAGTTATATACAGAGAAGGCAACGACTACGGCAGCTGCTGCGGTCAATGTAGACGACGACAACGATGTACTTATGGAAGAGCTTCGATGCAACGAGGTGTTAGAATTGCCACCTCCAAGCCCCAGCACTGCTCGAATCTCTTCTACCCCATCACCGGATGTACACTACGGAATCTACATGAAATCTAAACCATGGCTAGTTGATACTGCTGCCATCTCTAACACTGTCAATGGTAAAGAAAATGCAGTGACCACTCAAGAAAGCGTTCGTCCTTCTACTGCAAAGGTTACAAGCAACAAAGAAGAGCTACCAGAAGTAGTATAGAAATGAAAGGAAACACAACAGAAACAACTACACAATCGACGGCTGCTATTAGCATCGGAGACGACAAGGTGGAAACAGAAGTAGTACCCGTTTAAAGTAAGGCCAGTATTATATACTCAGAACGAAACAGTTGCTGCAGGTAGTGATAAGAGATACACTTAAGATAAGCTAAACTTAAGATGGTTGCTATCAATCTAGACCGCACATATAGAATATTCACATGAGACACAAATCAATACCCAAGGACTTCTCGACGTTCCTTACCGAGCATATACTCTGTTGAATCATCAATGAATACTTTACAGGTCTTTAAACAATCATTTCTATCCCTACGCCCTTCACCCAAACAGTCGTCTTTCGTGCATCCCTTGACGTTGTCTTGAAAGGGAAAGGCAGCTCTTCCAGGATCTCCAACCAAGCCGGGTCCTCCTCCATCTTTACGCCAATGTCGTCCTCGTTGGGCCCTGTAGGTAGTGCAAGATAGTGTTGAGATATAATGACTACAAACAACTAAAACAGAACTCACAAAATAACACACGTACCAGATCCACTCCTCACCCATCTCTTCCATAGGTGGAAAGATGCTTGTAGTATCACCAGCCAAGATGCCTATATTCTCCTTAGTTGCATCGGCAAGGTAGATAGATGTAGTGATACGCACCTCGTGCTTAGAACGATGATCACACTCTCTGGTACCATGTCGAGTATCGTCTCCAACAAGCACTCCAGAATTTGATCCATAATAGGTTTCACCTTTCAGTTCCTTGCCTTTCTTTTCACCCTCAACAATAAGTTCTGGTCCAGCACCTTCAGGAGAATGAATACCGACTAAGAAATTGAAAGCCCGTCCTCCGGTGCCTTCCCAATCAGTATGAATGAATCCCCGATCACAATTTGTAACAGCTACGAATCCAAAACTGTCTACATGTAACTCATCCAAGTTAAATTGTTCACCAATACCTTTTAACACTTCATCAAAACCACCTTTTGATAATGCCCTTAATGCATCCTCATGACTTAATTCGTCTGCCGTATTGAACCAGTGCATGTCGCTCTTCCACTTTTTGTCAGGACGTTCTACATTCCAAGTAAAGTTTCTCATCTCACCTTCTTTTGCTCCCTTTTGATACGGCGATTGGAATGAATACCAATCCGCGCCACCAGGTTTTAATGGATTATCATACAACTTATTTATCATAATATCAAGTAATCCCATTTCCTTTGCATATGCCTTGATCGTTGGTACGAAATGTTCAGGCAGACCAACTCTAGCACCATATTCTTGAACGATTGTTTTATCATCATCCCATTTAAGTAACTCTACTTGACCAGGCTTTAAATCTGTTTCAATAAAGTGTCCAAATTTGGAGGATAGTTTATCATCTTTCTTATTCTTTGTAGGTGAAGATGATGCATCTTTACTACTATTGTCCGCACAAGTTCCATCTTCAGCAGAACAAGTTTGTGTCTGCGCATCACCTGCAGCAAGTTTCTTCTTCTTGGCCAATAATTCATCTCGAATTCTCTCAATCCTTTCCATTTCATTAACAATAGCTTGGGTTGAGAACTCAACATATGCATCATTCATTTCTCTAGTTTCTTCATTACTAAATCCAGCAGAGAGCATGGACCTTTTAATTAATCCAGGCGAGTCAATACTGAAGGAATTAAGTGCATCATCGAGTTTGCTATTGTAAAGTTAGGAGTAGTTATGATATTATGATTCGGATGGGGTATAGAGATGAGATTGATAAGCTGTAACCATATGAGGTACACCACAAAATAGGACACTTACAAATCTTTTGGAATAAGATCGACATTTATCTCAAGATCCTTATCAGCACTGCCACCGTCGATTGCAAATAATACAACGGCAGCAACAAATAGATATATACGCGCTTTTGTCGACTGTACGACCATTGTATATGTTTGGTTTTGCCGTTTAGTTATGCTAGTGTTTTGTTTAATTGTTGTTAGTAACGGGTTTTGATAGGGTATCTTAGTACCCGTTGTGGGTATCTTGAATGAATAGAAGAGGATGGCCTGAGAAGAGTCCTCTGCTTGATCTAACTGTGCATATTTAGAACCTCTAATCCTCATGTGGTTGTTGTAACTTATTGGCACTATACTGTACATATTGATATGGCAAGACAAGGGCAAGACTAGTATACTTACTATTGGAAGAAAGATACCTTCTCACTCTTCTTCAAATTGTGATATCTAGCTATCTATGAACGCTTTTGTCATACACATAACCTCTACCTAATACATTAATAGTGTATCTATATGTCTATTGTACTGTCTAATGTATAACACGTCTTCTCTAGCCGTAAACTTGAACAACAACAAATCAGACACTCTTGAGCCTTTTGGTATCCTGTACTTGCGATAACCCATCTTCTTTTGAAATAGACCTCTTTGCTGATCTGATCGGACTATACCCACTACGGCATTGAATGGATGTATCAGTAGCAGTCAATTGTTGATCTTTTTTCCGTGGAGATGACTTCATACTATCTACTGATACTTCTTCTTGTACTTGTGACAGCCATAGGCGACTACTAAACATGGCAGCTTGTTGAGGCTGAAGTAGAAACGGAGGGTAGCCACCACCACTGCTGCCACCACCAGACAGTTGTGGTATCTGTATAGCAGATTGGTAGAATGATAATGGAGGTTGATCAACACTAATGCGCCGAGGGATGTTACTAGGATTGGTGACTGATTGCATACCGCCTCTTTTCTTTAAAGATGCTACTTCTCCCTCTAACGACCGAATCTTAGCGGCTTGATCTTGACTAGTCTTTTGTAGAGCTGTGTATTTGGTTGTAATAGAACTGAGTTGATCAAGTAATGAGTGATATTCTGTCAACTGTTGTCGAACATTTGCAACGTTGAGTGCGGTTATATTAGAAGCATTGTTTTGCATCGCAAATCTCAAATCAACATACTCGTCCTCTGTTAGTAGGGCGGTAACAGCATTGTCTTCTGGTAATCGAGGGAAGCTGATGTTCATTTGATGTATATCTTCTTGTGCTGACAGTGCTCTGCGTTGTTGCTTGAGTTGTTCGTACTTTTGAGCAGCATCGAGACCGTATCTTATTTGATTAATGATTGAAGAATCATCGACATCCTTCTCATTCTTCTCATACTTGTCATCATCTAAATTCTTCGAGTACTCCCCACCATCGGTATTCTTTCCATACGACGACTTGTCGGCGTCTTGTGATTGTGATATCATCATGTATGTTTACTATTATGATTCTTATTATGTGTTGTGATAATACATAGTAGAGTATGATAAGAGAAGGGCATAAGATTATCGACCTCACCGGCCAAAACGACACAATACAATTGAATTAGCCTCTCCTCAGTCATCCACGGAGTTATTTGACTTTGACTTCACCGCTATGCTATTGGCAGTAGCAACAGAACTCATAATAATAGTCATTTAAGGAGTGCGTGCAAATGTCGCAGGCTAAGATGAAATGACCGGGTCCCAAATGGCGATCCAACAACTATGGTGAGCGCTCTGAGTGCTACTCTGCAAGAAACAGGTCTCACCACGAAGCTTAAAATTTAGCGATATGCGTTGGATAATCTATCGCCAATTTTCTCAACGCATCTATCTTAAGATAAGGTATCTTAAGATACTTAAGATACTGTTAAGACTTTAAGATAGTACGGTAAGACTGTCTTAAGAGTACGGTCTTATCAGATACTTGAGGTGAGTTGCTCTTATTGCAACTCTTAGCGATACAACTTCATTGTCTATTGCAATATCATAATCCTTTGACGGATAGGTATGTCTACCATGCCTTAGATTTGTACAATGAGAAGATCACAACGCACAATAACATTCAATGCATATGTGATTGATGCTGCAGATGTAATGATAGAATTTACATAAAGTTGTGCATCAACTACCCTCTAGATAACTAGCTATGTATTGATAACGCCTTAATAGTCCATTATTTTATTTAATGACCCTGGCGTGGCGCAGTCTGTATATCAATCGCCCAGGGGAGTTCAATCTAGTTGAATGAACACATGATGTGCACTTTTTGATGGCCATCGATAATTTGACGCCTGAGCTCAAGTTTGCTCGGGCCGACGATTGTGACACCATCGACGAGCATCATGAGAGGTATCTACCTGGTTGATCTGTTGTTGCAATGGCATAGCCGCCGTGTTTGTCAACAACGCGTATTGCAATTTGCAATTGCAATTCACATGAAATCTCAACTCTCAACGCCAGCGGCAGCGGCTAACTTCAGTAGTGACGATTGCAATACGATCGAGGAGCATATATCATCGAGGCTATAACATGATCGATCTATTGCATTCACTTAGCCGACGATAGACTGTGCTTGCCACACATCATCATCCAGTATTTGTATTTAAGACAGTACATTTATCGTAAGTATCTTAAATGTTAAGACACTTACGTACGCAACTATCTTAAGATAGCTATCTTAAGAGTCTTAAGACAGATAGCGATGTTAAGACTTTTGGCGATAATATTTCAACGCTAATCGCCAAAATAAAAAAGCTTCGCGTGAGACCACTTTCTTGCTGCTGATGTTGTGATGTGTGATGTTGTGATAAGGTGAAAAAGGTAAAAGGCTAAACATTACTTACTTTATAACCTTAAAACAACTTGTTATTAGTTGTTATTAAAATACCAAATCAATTCATAAACTACTCAACTACATAATTAGATTGATGTGTGATGGAGAATCTATTGACAGTAATAGTACAAACATCACCTCTTCCATCTCATCCTTCGACGGCGTTGCTAGAGGCTCTTTTCAGATCGTTCGATAGAGTAAAACATCTCAAAGATTGCAACATTATCATACTGTGTGATGGTGCTTGTGATGAGGATGATGAGCATGTCAAGGATACAAAACAGAGTAAAAAGATTAACTACAAGCACGGATCTATCAATCAAGACAAAGTTAATGATTATCTTCTTCATTTGGACTTACTGCAACAGAAGATTGATAACAAAGAAGCTCCATTCATATCGACAAATAATGGCACGATAAAGTTACTAAAACTACCATATAGACATGGAAGTGCTCGTGCTATTAAAGCTACCTTCCCCATCAATACACCGTATGTACTGATCGCTCAGCATGACAATTTCTTTGTACATGAAGTTAATTATCTGAAGGATATAATAAACTTTTTAGATGAGGAAGAGACAAAGTCTTGGTTGCAGTGTATACATTTCCCGTCGACGGCTACACTGAACTATATACAGAAGATTAAGAGAAGATACGATATAGATTTGCAAATGTTATGCAAAAGACCACAATCATTATTAGATGGCGAGTTGATACCTCTGGTGTTTTGGTACGGAAGAACACATATTGCACGAACTAGTTACTATAAAAACAAGATTCTTTGTCGAGAGTTAAAACAAGGAGATCATCTGGAAGAACTTTGGGGAACACAGCAATTGAATGAGATACTAGTTGTTGCGGATAATAATGATTTTGAGACACAATTTAAGATGCTACATGCACCATATGGCAACTACGTTTTCTTTGAACATGACATGGATGGAAATGTTCAACAAAAGGAAGTATTATATCACATGAATGGGAGGAAAGTGCGTGCTACAATATCATCAGGCAAGAGTATGCACTCAACATCAGAGGATATTACTAGCAGCTCTTCTACAGTTCAAACTAGTTTCAAACCACACAGAAACTCATTCACAACTGCAAAAAGCACCGTGGCAGTAGTACAGGGATTAGAGTATGTCGACGACAGCAGCCAGACGAAGTCATCATCCAAGCAGAAGAAGTTTAAGCAAAATTGCTTTCATTGTGGTGAGAAGGGACATTCCAAAAAATTCTGCCCAAAGCTAGAAAAGGATCACAATGTCACGTTGGTACAACATATATAGATAGCATAACCTTTATAACCTAGTAGTTATAGCTTACTCAGGATTCTTCCATACTCTCTCTTGCTTCTATTTCTAATTCTATATCTTCTGAGGTATGGACCTTTATCACACTTTCTGCTTCTTTTTCATCACTTTGTTGTAAAGTAGTATCGACATCTTCTTGCTGCTGCTGTTTCAACTCTTCTCGATGCAGTCTATTCCTTCTAACTTCAATCTTCCATCTCCATTCCTCTTCCCAATCAGCAGCAAAACGTCGATATCCATATCTTGTAGCTAAGATGTTCAATAGTGCTCCTCCTAAGATCATAGTTGCTCCTCCCCAAAGGACTAATAGCGGTGGATATAGCAATTGAACACAATACATGAAGGATGACGTGAGAGATAGTCCAATCCCTACAAGCATAGTCCGTCTCAGTGATGGAAGAAAACGGAATAGCTTTGCATCTTGTTTTGCAGGATAAGAAGATATGCTGCTGCGACGATGCTTGTATTGATTATTTGTTGGCTCAAAGAGAGAAGCTGCCGAATCATACTCAAGAGGACATGGCTTCTTCACACTTGCAGTGACAAAGCTCGAAGTTTGTTTCCGACGCAATCTGCGTTCTTGATGTATATCTTTTGGTGCAAACAAACCATGAGTAAGACCGTTTTCCACATCAGTTGTAGTTGAAGACTCTTCCACGATATCCTTATCATTATGCAAAAGTGAAGGATCTTCTAGCCAATCAATTGGAAAGTGAATAGTATGAGGGAGTGTTACCATGAGTAAACTCATATCTTGTGCATTTGAAGACTCTGCTGTACTATCATTGACAGGGGCTGCCTTTATCTTATGTCCTTTCCCCATTGTGTCTTCCATGAGTACCACGCTTCCTGGAGAGTATACTCTCGATTCTTCATTGTTACCAGATACTGTTACCTCAATTGGCGATAAAGCAACGATGAGTATTGGACGTGGTTCAACATCCCCATCAGTATCGATATACCTTGTTGTATCATCGACCTCTTCCTCTCCATCACCCAAACTACTTTCAATGGTGATGCCACCACCGAGATTAGCCCAGTGAGAAACAGACTGCGCAGAAGAAGGTAAATGTCTTAGAACCATATCCAATGTCGAGAAGACCTCAGTAGAAGATTCGATAGTTGGGCCGCACTCCAAATATGAATATGGAATAGTCCCTGCATCATCTTTCGGTGCATCAAGGAAGTAAGATAATCCATCTGAAGGTGATGTTACTACTCGTCCATCAAGTTTAAATCCAAGGGGAGCAGTATGTGCTAATTCTTCATCACCGACATCAGTATATGTCGTTGGTTTTCGTACTGAAGGTCCTCGATCCTTCCAGTCTCTGCCCATGACCTTAGAAGAAGTTGCAATAGATCCCACTGATTCAGTAGTAGCATTATCAGTATCAATCTTTTCATGGATTGTTGTTGATACTTCCTCTTCAATAATCTTGATATGTTTGTCTGGGCTCACCTTTTTACACCCCATTGTACCAAAGCAACCACTAGTCAGTGGAGGTTTAGGTTCACGGGAATGTTCATCTTCATCATCAGCTTCATTGTCCTCATTATTGAGATTATCAGGCGAGTTGTTTTGAACTACTTGAGCAGCTCGCATTTTTGCTCCAACCCTTGCGGCATGCACAAGGGCTTCAGGAAGATTGGGTTGATTATCTTCTATATTATTATCATTATTTTCTTTAGCATCATCAGAAGTAGTACCTTTGTTCTCTATCTTTTGTGTATCATCGACAGCCAAATCAGAGTCCGCCACTACAAATATAGATGACTTCATACATGACAAAGTTATGAGTAATATAAATATATCTACTGTTTTCATCATCATAACTATTCTTGATATCCTGATATCCTCATTCACCAAAGGATAAAAATTTTATATCTAATTTTGATTCAATCTACTTGACGATATTAGATCTACTAAGACCCGTTAAGAAGCGCGCAAATAGCACAACTCTTTAATACTTCTGTTGCTGCACGAGCCGGGGATTACCTACATAGCTAGTGAGAGTTGAAGGGGTATCCTTCATGGTATCCGTATTTTAGTCCTAGTCAAGTAAAGTGGGCAAGCACAGGAAGCAGTCGAGAACGAATTCAATGCTTGCACGCCAGTATGGTAAGCAGTGACATCATAAACATCGTACTTGAGAATGAGTTAAAGTTGAAGCATTTAGTGGCAGTAATATGAGTGGCACTAGTAACTTCTTATACATCAGACAGATTAAGAATACTCTGCACAAGATCACGTAGTTCTTTTCCCAAGTTCCAAGTAGATATACGACAGCGAGGTACTAATCCATCTTCTCTTTGTCTTCGTTCTATTGTTGCCATGATGGGAAACTCTTGCCCAGAGAATTCGGTTTGCTCATCATCATGCTGTTCACCCGACAGGGCATTGGGATTACTAATTTTGTTTCCTTTTCTTGCCAAAACACATCACCTTCTTCCAATGCATTTATTGCTGGACATACATCGTTTGAACCGTCACCTATGTAAACAACACGAGGTCTTTGTGTTTCTCTGCTCAATATATCAAGTAATACTTGTGTCTTACATAAGTTTGGTGGACATTTCGCACAGGAATGGCCACCGTACTTTGTTGATTGATGGACTACACTGAATAGTTCTTTTGACATTGTTGTATTATCGTTATCATCATCTTTATTGTTGTCCCAAATACCAAAATTAGTCTCGATACCTCGCGAAAAGAAATCTATCATATTATTTCTTTTTAGAAATGCTTTAATGAATTCATCGTTACCATCGCTTATAATACATAGGCCACATTTACTATCATTTGCAATATCTTCTAATGCTCCTCTTACATCTGAAAGGTATGGCATCGAAGCTGCAGCATTAAGAACATCTTGCTTTGTAGCTTTACTTTCCGTCATACAATCGTTGATCAAATCAGCTACACAATCGTGCCACTTCGCAGGACCGTGTTGTTTTATCATAGCTAGTAATCTTCTCTCCATTTCATCACTACCAATAAACGAAGCTGGTATATACTCATCCGAGTTGCAATTAATAACAGTCCAATCGAAATCCCATACAAATAGCGTTGTTTCCAGAATCATATTGAGTAGGTTCAAAGTAAGAGCGCCAGATCTCCGCCAAAGGCCACAATATCATAGATACGTAGGTACGATACTCAACACAAGTAATATAATTTCTGCAGCATTTGCCAATCTTCTCTACAAACTCCAATTTAGAGAAATCAGCTTGATGTGTGATATACACTTCATATTGACCAACTTATGCGACAGATACACGATGATAGCATATTATTGGTACATTTTTAGACAGAATTCAACACATAGCCAGATAGTTTTAGACGCTCTTTTACTTGACGGTGGTCCTGTGGTATCTTTCAAATCGATCGAAGTTGGACGGACGGAATGAAATGAAGTGAAGTTGTTGCCTGGTATTGGCTGTTGCCGTGGTTTATGATTGTAATCGCAAGAGTTGATTGTCCAAGGAGGTTTATTGCTATAAGAAGGCGTTCCCTGATTGTTGTGTAAATACTGCGTCTGTAGTAACTGGAACACATCATCACTTAGCAGTTTCGTGTAGTTGAGACATTTGAGACCGTTACAAGTTATATGATTATGGTCTCTACTAACACCGATAAAAAGGAGGAGCATCTACTCGATAATGAAATACAACCAAAAGAAAATGGTACTCTGCAAACATTGGCTGGTGTTGCGGGCAATGTCTTAGAATGGTATGAGTAAGTTTTATGTTCATCAGATGATAATTGCAGTATATATAATATATTATGCATTACTTTTCATAGCATGTATGTTACCTATGATATGCTCAAATCCATTTCATGTCTATTGCAATAACGACAACAAATAATATATCAGCTTTGCTCTATTTGGATTCTTTTCTGATATCATCGCAACCAACTTCTTTGCCCCATCAGAAGAGAGTAATAATGATGATGTTTACAATAACATGGGTGGAGAGATTGACACCTCTAATTTAGTACAAAGCTTTGCAGTTTATGGATTGGGTATTGTTATGCGCCCTGTTGGTGGAATTACAATTGGTTATATTGGTGATAAGTATGGGAGGAAACAGGCATTAGTATTATCTTTATTTCTCATGGCAATTCCAACATTTATCATGTGAGTATGTTATGATATAAGTTGATGGTCGTTGCATTCTGCATTAAATTGAAGCAAGAAATATCTAATATCTAACCATATCATCTCCAAATCTCCATAGGGGTTGTCTTCCAACATATAACCAAGTTGGTTCATTGAGTACAATTCTACTTGTGCTATGTCGGCTGCTACAAGGGATGTCTGTAGGAGGTCAATTAGTAAGTCAGTTAGATTATTGCCATTTGTTATTACATACACGATGAACATACCCGCTGAATCACACTTGCAATTATATCATCACTCATTACTATAATCTGTTTACTTGCTTTTACTATTGAATACACAGCCAGCGAGCTTGATCTATACCGGTGAGTAAAGTATATATGTCATATGTTCCTATCTCTTATATAGGACACATACTAAACTAACCCCTTGTGTTGACTTTCTGATTACTAGTTGAAATGAGACCAAAACAACATTGGGGCTTCTACGGATCATTAGTAATGATGACTGCTTGTTGTGGGTCACTATTGGGAAATCTAGTTGGAGCAATAATGCGGACTGTACTAACAGACAAACAACTCATTACTTGGGGTTGGAGGATACCATTTCTATCAGGGATATTGATTGGCTTTGTTGCAATGTATCTGCGAGATCATGGGAAAGAACACAACCCGAATGCTGGAGAGTATGCCGATGAGGATGATAGTCAATGCAACAACAATACAAGTAAGGAGTCACCATTGAGTGAGGTGTTTAAGAGAGAAAATCTTCCAGCTTTGTTGTCTTCATTTCTAACGCCCATGATGTGGGGTGGTGGCTATTATACGACTTTTGTCTGGATGGCAATCTTCATGGAAGTTTTAGTAGATCCTCCAATTGAACACGGCTTTTGGGTCAATGCATGCTCATTACTCTTTGGGATAATCATACCCTTACCTTTAGCGGGTATGTTATCAGATCATGTTGGTCGAGACAAGACTATGTCAATAGGTGTAATTGGACTTGCAATACTTGGACCGTTTATGGTGAATATCATATCATCAGGACAGGCAGTAGAAGCTTTCTTTGCTCAGTGGATTATTGGGTTGTGCCTCTCATTGTTTGGTGGTCCGATGAATGCCTGGCTAGTTGAACGATTCCCTCCACATATACGTTTGACAAGTGCTGCCCTTGGTTATGGTGAGCAGTTTTTGATTTGTTGTATTGTGATGTCGTGACGTTGTAGTATATCTCTACTTACTTTTCCTTTTATACAGACTTATCACATTGTACTGCTTCGGCATTTTCTCCACTGATTGCAACTCTATTGGTTCAAAATCATGGTGTTAAAGCTCCTGGTTTATTGTATCCCTTATTTGCTATACTTACTGGAAGTGGAATGTTGATAAGCACAAAGATATATCGTTATGGAGGTGTCACTGATAATGATGATCAAAATGAAGTTCAGATGGCAACCTCCTCAAAACCAAAACTGAATCCAGTATGTTGATAAAAGAGAAGAGGAATATATGTACATCAATCAAGTGTGCCGCACTAGTGGAGCGCTCTGAGTCGGCTGAGCTAGGGGGTCAAGCACTAATAATATAATCCAAAGGTGATAGAGGGACAATATATATTGTATCTATTTATTTATGTTAGTTTAGTAGATCCACCCCCATGTACATAAGATGATATTGAATTAGTGAGACACAAGATATAATTTAGCTAAGCCCTCGTTGACTAAACGGTACTCACATTTCAATTCGTGCAGTTAATTAAGATAGTTATATTACTGTATATTGCAGCGTCGACGTCGGTGTGGTGATTTCGGTTGGTTCTTACTTGAAAACCATAATAAATAAGATAGATATGCAGCAACAAAATAATTGTCATCGTACAACCAAAAGAAGAAGACGGCAATGCCATAATGTCGTATCATCTACCAACAAAAGTACTAATGTCGTCGTTCTTATCTTATCATCATTATCATCAAAACAATGCAATAACTACTACTATGCCTCTGCATCATGTGATCCTTGTATAATTGGAGACGAATTTGTTCAAATACCAGATACTAATTGTCAAATTTTCGCAGTGTAATGGAGGAACAATAGCTCAACAATTTACTTGTCAGAGTGGTTTAATCTATGATTCTGTATTAAATCAATGCAACTGGGCCAATTTGGCTACTTGTAATCCTGATCCCTTGTGTCCAACACCATCACCGTCGAAAGAACCAATAAGCTCACCGGGTTCGGCAACACCAACTTCACATGAGCCAACAGAACATGATGGAAAAGGAGGTGTTAGTAAACAGCGTCCGTCTTCTTCATCTCCCAACTCTATAAATATACCACCTCTATCTGCAACAACAACAATAACAGATTTTACACAACAAATACAACCAATACGATACCCACATCATATGGCAATATGGGCACATGTCTCTGCAAACAAGATAAAAATATCAAATCAACTCTTGCAAACTGCATACAGTAGATTGTCAAAGTTATACGGAACCGATAATATCAATACAGATCAAATACGAAATTATATGTATGATGATTTTTACAGTGCAATTACTAGTATGAGTGAACAGGGTTATGTGATACCAACATCAGATTCTACTAGTAACAGAGGGGGTAATGAACAAAACCTCAGTACCTTTTACTTGGGTGAGACTGCACATTCACTGGGCGATGCAGCAGTCGTTGGATTAGTAAATATTGCACTCTTTCTATCACAAGCAATGGCTGATTCTATATCACAAGGATCATGTGATGAGGTTAATCAAGTAGTAAAGACATTTTCATCGAGTACTTCATGTGAAGAGAATAATAGTTATCAAGATATGAGATGTTCTATGGAATGTCCAATAGATACTGAAATCAACAATCCATGTTGGTATGGAAGAGGTACAATACAAACACGTGGTAGATGTCAATAT
>Ga0075439_12864_pt1 | contig 16254 bp, 13 predicted proteins | sample MintriSingleCell_FD_74264 | JGI IMG/M metagenome (GOLD analysis project Ga0075439, IMG submission 74264) | Marine eukaryotic communities from Monterey Bay, USA to study complex ecological interactions - Minidiscus trioculatus JGI Plate_4_G5... | ecosystem: Environmental > Aquatic > Marine >... | reverse complement strand
CGCGGAATTTCATGGCGTCACTCGACCATCACTAATTGATAATTTGATGACGATAGCACTGCAATAAATATTAGAACCGATCTATACTAAACTAATACTCATCTCAAGCACAGAATAGTTCTAGAAGCTCGTTAGCTGCGGCGTTATGTAGATGACGGCTGAGATGACGGCTGGATAAATGATTATTTAGAGTTGATGATGGCATTACGATAACAAATACCAGTGTATTGTATGAACTAGAAAGCGATAAAACGGAAACACTAACAGTGCCATCAATCTAAACTCTACTCTTACTGCCACCACTGTATGTTCATTAATAATACATATCTCAACATTTCAGTAATTTGCTTGCATCAATTGGTCACAACAACTTTATTGCATCACCACAAAAATAATCATGGATGGTGTACAAAATCTACCACCCCATTTACAGGGGGAGTTCATGAAAAATCTTGAACAGATGCAGATCAAAGATAGTTTAATGTACGTTGTTTTCAATCTTTATTGTTTCGCAAGTGCATTGTCGTCGTCAATAATATGTTTCTGATACATATTTTCAACTTACTCATAATATTATATCTATCCTCAATCCATCAACTTTATGCACCATAAACATACATATAAATAAAATAAAACAATGCACAGCATGTACAATACATTAACAGAACGATGTTTCCAAACTTGCATATCTTCTTTTCGGTCAAAGTCATTAGATAAACATGAAACATCCTGTGTTGAGAACTGTGCTGAACGGTATATTAAAATGACTCAGGAAAGTCCGCGTTAGTGATTTCGTGTGCTCAATGTGATATCAATATCACAGTGATTTGGCCACTTCATATGATCTTAGTTTGCCTATATTTGATCACCTTTACAAACCACATATTAAAAAATTACTATCTCTCTATCTTATACATCATCATAAACTGTGAAATTCATCTTCCAGCGTGTTGGGTTACGATTTGCTGAAGATCAAGCGTTACGGCAGAAGAGAGCGGCTGATGCTGCAGGTGTAGGGAGGTAGTGTTGTAGAGTAGGATTGATATGGGTATATTATTGAAGACTTGGTTAAAGAGTCCATCAGTTTCAGTTTATCTTTGGGGTCGATTAGAATAATCAAACAACCTCGATGTTAGTGTGTGGAGTTTGATAAATCTAAAGTTAAGAGATTCACTTGCTAATAGTTAAAAAAATAAAGTGATTCTTCATTCTATATTTGGTTTAGCTTCATTCTTCCGCCTTACTAAATGTCTTCTTTGAAGGGCATACTCGCTATCGCTGTCGAGATGACGGCTGAGATGGCGATTGGCTATATTATGATTATTTGGTCGGTTGAGATACGGCTGAGATGACGTCTGGCTATTATGATTATTTGGTCTGTTGAGATGACGGCTCGCTATATTATGATTATTTAAACGATTTAAATGACTGCTGAGACGACGGCGAGCTAATATTATGATATGTGATTGGTTAACACGAAAGCTTGAGTATTGAGTATTGGAAATTCAATAACAGTTGGGTGCTAAAGGTTACAATTCTATTATATTGTGACCATATAGGGGGAAACTCTCATCTTCGTCTACCACCCAACATCGTCATCATCATCATCAGTACCACTCCCACTAGTCATACTTAACATATCCAAATATAAATGCTCAGCTCCATAGGTATAGAGTGAAACCATATCGGCATACTCTGATGAATCAACCAAACTTGATGATCTTGATTTTGATGTAGTCTTTCCTCCTCCCTCATCGGTTTCTTCTTCTACTCGAACACCATTATTGCAATTCATTCGAGGTGGAGGAATGCTGGGCGAGGAAGAAGCGGAAGAAATGGGTGTACAATAGGTATAGCATCTTGATGGTGTTGGTGTTGGAGGAACACTATTGTATCTTGAAGTAGGAGTTGTCGTTGACATTGGAGAAGAAGAAGATATCTCAACAATATTGCTACAACTACTGCTACTTCTATCTTCACATCCCATCATCATTGTATCATATATACATTGGACATTGCAATCTGTACTTTTAATACCAAGTACAATGTTAATATTGTCCAACCATCTTCGTCTATCTTGAGGATTGAGGAGTCTTCTTTCTCTTCTTCTATTTCTTGATGACAATGTCGACGATGACGATAGAGCAACAAGTAGTGCAGCATATGCCATGACACTTGGTGAAGTATTGTATACCATTGTATAATCTAACATTTGCTTTTCAACAATTTGCACAGCGCTACACTTCAATTCAGCCTTCATCTTCTCTCTACTAATATCATCATCACCTACTGAGCCATCAGTAGTAGTAGTAGGTGGCGGTAACAACTCTAACATACCATTAATATAATCATGTACACTACCATTATTCAATTTCCAACCAAGCACTTTTAATATTTCAATTTCCATATTAATGATTTCACTAGGTTGATAGATCCCTTGACATATCGTCGTTGAAACAAAGTCAGAATCAACCTGTAGTCCACCACGACATTTCAATGCGATGATTAGACATGTTATATATGTTAGTTGGAATGCTTTACGTGTTGTTGGTACCCTTGGACAGCTTGTCGATGAGATGGTAGAGCTGCAATGTCGAGAGGCAGCGGCGGCGGCAGCAGTGGTAGAAAGTGACATGTAACGATCAAAGTAGTTCATACCAATAACAGCCACCTCTCTATCAATTTGGCATGCATCCACGATGTCATAAGACCAATTGCACATTGTTCTACGATCGGCGGAGGTTACCATACTAGATGAAATAGACTTGTCGTTGATGAGTGATAGTAGTTGGAGATAGTCTGTGCATTGATACAATTCATCTTTTTCCTGGTTGGAAAGATGAGAGAGTTGATCTATTAGATATGGATCAATGGTTTGGGAAAGTGAGAGCTGTATGTGCTGAGGAGGTAGCATGATTGTTGTTGATATCGTATTATTGATTGTTAGATATAAATGCTGCCTGATGCTGCTGTGATTATGAGCTACTCACTAATTACAATTTGCCATGCACCATTTTCACAACAAAAAAGGGCTAGTATTCAATGCCGTGTCTTCAATCATTTCTTCAAATTATATCAGCCCCCATTTTACTTAAGCCCTACGAGATGTGGCTAATCAAAGCTAACTCCATTAGATTGCCCACCCTGTGCCACACCACATTCACATAACATAACATACCATACAATAGCAGGATATTTGCACTAGATGATCTGTGATACATAAGTTGGAACAACAGGCTGGATAGATGATAGTGATAGATCATCCCTCTCTCTTCTCGTCGGTAGGTGGAAGTTGATGAAGACATGGAGCAATATAGTTCATCAAAGTAGTGTGTTTAATACTTAGAGCTTCACAAATAATGCAGCACAGCGAAAACCAAGAGTTTTGAGTTTTGGCATATTCAATCAACCGAGAGAGTTTGGGTCTGATTTAATATGAATATGTGTCCTAACCCTTTAGTTTAGAGAACACGAATACTTAGTGTAGTGACTAGATAAAAAAATAAATGATGAATATAATTCGATATAAAAAATTATAATGCAGTAATACAGAGTAATGTCTCAGCTGAGCAACAAGTATAGGCAATAAGTGTGGAAGCACAGAGGTATCTGCATGTCGTGAGCTAATATAATAATTCAAATGCCAATGAGCTCAACAATACTATTTATGTATCATACTTGATTGAAATGATAAGATGCAAGTGTTATGCTCTTTGGAATAGAATCATGGATGATTGCTACCAATAGAATGTACCTGGCGGACTCCCACATTGAGAGCATTGCTATTACTATTAAATTGCAATGCAAGGCATATCTAGTCAAGAAGGTCTAAATAATTACTGTACTCAGTATCATTATCCAATATATATTGGATAACAATATCGGGATCTTCTTCACTGGGAGATGAGTAGGTAATACCTACATATGTAGAGAGAGAGAGAGTCCATTAGAAAACATTCGGATGTTTCTGACTTTTGAGAAACTGAGTCTTAATCTTCAGGAAGTTTTCATTTTGCCTCCGGACCACATATTTATCAAGTGAGCTCATTTTTCTTCAATATCGTATAGTAGGAGGAGACAATATTATAACAACATTACTAAGCAACCATGAAGCTCTCAATCGCTGCACTACTAACAACTCTATCAGCCACATCGGCCTTCGCTCCCATCAATGTAGGACGCACCACAACATCACTTAATGTTGAACAATTATCAGTTCAAACAGGTGTCTCCCAATTAGACCCAGCAGTTATTGATCGATTTAATAATTTGCCATACCCATCGGAGAAGATTTTAGCTGAATATGTTTGGGTTGATGCCAAGGGTGAATGTCGATCGAAGACACGTACCTTGCCTGCTAGTAGGGCCAAGGCTGTTGATACTTTACCACGATGGAATTTCGATGTAAGTAGTACACATGTCATTGGCAAACGTGCATTATACCACCAAACATTACAATATACTTGCAAATATGAGTAGTATCATGCATGTATGCTTAGTTGTTCTTAGATGAAAATGCGCATAATAATTTGCAAACCATTCTAATGATAAATCTTCTATAATTTTCCTTGCAATAATTTTGCTTAAAAGGGTTCATCAACTGATCAAGCACCAGGTGATGATTCTGAAGTTATTTTACGTCCATGCAGAATCTTCAAGGATCCATTCCGACCACGTGATGATGGTGCTGATAACATTTTAGTTATGTGTGATACATACACTCCAGCGGGAGAGGCCTTACCTACTAATACTAGGGCAATTGGTAAGTTTTTTTAGTATTTTTTGTGCATATCATATGTGCATAACATTATATGTTCATTATATTAGATAAGAAAGTATGTTACTTACCACACAATCTAATCAATACTACATACAAATTTTCCCACTAAATAAACAGCCGCTGAAGCCTTCGAGGGTAAAGACGATGAAGAAACTTGGTTCGGTCTTGAACAGGAATTCACCCTCTTCAACCTCGATCAACGCACACCACTTGGCTGGCCAAAGAATGGTGTACCAAACCGTCCCCAGGGCCCATACTATTGCTCTGCAGGACCCGAGAACTCATATGGACGTGCTGTAGTTGATGCCGTCTACCGTGCTTGTTTATACGCCGGAATTGAAATCTCAGGTACCAATGGAGAAGTTATGCCAGGACAGCAGGAATATCAAGTTGGACCATGTGTCGGCATTGATGCCGGTGATCAATTATACATGTCTCGTTACATCCTCCAGCGTGTATGTGAAGAGTTCCAAGTTTACTGCACATTACACCCCAAACCTATCGTTGAGGGTGATTGGAACGGAGCTGGCATGCATACCAATGTTTCTACTAAGAGTATGCGTGAACCTGGTGGATTGGATATTATCAAGAAGGCAATTTACAAGTTGGGAGCCAAGCACCAGGAACATGTAGCTGTTTATGGCGAGGGTAACGAACTACGATTGACTGGAAAGTTCGAGACCGCTAGTATTGATCAATTCTCCTTTGGCGTTGCAAACCGTGGTGCATCTGTTCGTATTGGACGTGATACCGAGTCCGAGGGATGTGGTTACTTCGAGGATCGTCGACCAAGTTCTAATGCTGATCCATACCTTGTTACTGGTAAGATTATGGCAACTATTATGGAGGATGTTGATGTCCCTGAGATTAAGCCCTTGGATCGTGAAGAAGCTTAAGTATTATTTTCACAGTTCAAGTGATAATCTGTACCAATTGTGTTGATATGTTACAATGAAGAGATTGGAAAGAGGAGAGAGTGTGAGAGAGCAATAAATAAAGAAGAAGTTTGCCTGCTAAGAAAGAGAAACTCTTAATTTAAAAAGATTATTGTATGCTAAGCTCAATGTATTACGCTTAAATCCCTTCCTCACGCAGTCTATCTGATATATCTAAAGGGGATCTATTAGAATCGTCGGCGATGTCTGTATTTTGTTCTTCTTTCTCGACCTCTGCTATGTCTTCTTTTGGTGACAGCTTATGTTTATAGTCATCATCCTCTTGAAAATCACCATCTTCTTCCATGACTATTCTGACTGATTCTATAGAAGTCAGAGCAGTGACATCCTGAATTTGTTCTCCAGAAGATCTGGCGGCAGTCAGTGATGAGGAAGATCTTCTTGCCGAAATTATTGATGAACCTATACCAGAGAAGTTATTAAATGATCTCATGATAGAGTAGCTGCGTATTGCAGCCAAGTTATCATCTTCTTCAAGGTTGCTATTTTCATGATCATCAGTTGCATTTGAGTGTGTCATATGCGTTATAGTAGTATTTCTTTGACGACGATTATCCTCTCGTCTTCTCTTTAAGCAATGATCACATGTTAAAGTCCCCACAAGACAATTTTTGATATCTTCTTTTGTGCAAGATACTATAACACTCACTAATCCTTGCAGATGCGACCAAGCTGCCCCTGTCCATAACAGCCATGGATTTTGTGGTCCAGCGATTGCTGGATTCACCACAAAAGTGATTACTATAAACGGCAACCACATGAAAACAAACACAAATATCAGTCTAAAGAAGTATAAAGCCAAATTTCTCCGTCTTCCCACCGGTGGCACCATTCCTTTGTATAAGATGTTTCCACATGACCAGAGGACATATGCTAGTGGTATCAGCATGAACAATGGTACAAAGGCAAACCAAAAGAACCATGTAGAATCATCTGTTTTATAGGAGTTTGTTAGAAGATGGGGCATAGAAAGCAATATAAAAATACACAAAGCACCAAAAATAACTCACTGTTATAACTTTTTGGGAAGCAAGCCAATCCACCATAATCACCTCCTTTGAAAGGTATGCCTGGTATATGCCAGGTTGCAATAGCCGCTAACACAAACGCATATGAATAAACTACCAAACTCTCAATACCAACGCGCTTCCGTGTAGGAGGATCATACCTCCCCCTAATATGACTAATCCTTAACATTTTATGTATTTGATACGCAATAACTGCATTCATCCAACAGTTACTTGTGAAACCCCACACTAAATAAAATGTCTGGAAGATGCGCGTTTCACAGTTTATGTGATGAAGAGAGATAATAGTAACTTCTGTTAGTACATGTGGGTTACAAAGACAATTAAATAAAGATACATGAAGGCCAAATGAAGCACTCAAATTACCAACACTTCATATTTAACACATGATTTCATGAGAGAAAACAATTACTAACCTGGTACCCACACATTTGTTCTGAATAATACGTTTTAGTTACACTACTCATGGCACAAGTTATAAAGCACATGAAACTACTAATAAGGTCCGGGAATGTTATAGTTAGGAGGTAACAATTGAAAGACTTTTCACGAACTTTTGGTACCCGTAGGATGGATGTTAACAATAGGAAGCACGACGTTGCAACAATAAAGTTGATAATCGCAAGACATGTGAATTGTATCTTTAATATATCATCATCTGGTGCCGCAGAAGCATGATCCCAACGGGTTGAATTGGTAGTAATATCAGATATTTTGAGATAACTTAATCTATTCCAATCGACCATGTTGCAATAAATGTTATGTTTGTATTTGATCGTAGCTACCTTGAGTTACAGAGAGTTCTTATACTAACAAATGATTTCACCAAACTGTAATCTTCATATACCATGTGATGCCTGCTCCTCGACCCTTAATAATATCTAGCCAATGTATTACCAGGCTGTTGTGGGCTTGCTCAGTGTATCAGTGTAGGTAATATCATGTAATGTATCTTTTAAATTGAAAAAATAAAACGAAGAATCCTCGTATCCGGTACTAAATATTGTCTCATAATACCTAATACCTAATGCCCAATAGCATGAGCAACTAACTAATAGTCTCCGTTTATCAATCAAGTTGCCGCACTAGAGTGCTCTGAGGACTGAGCGGGTCAAGCACTAATATATAATCCAAAGTCTCCGTTTATTAGTTTATATATCTACCTCATTAATCATACACACACAACACAATAATAGTTTAATAGGATATAATTTATCACTACCTCAAATAATATAAGTAACAAACAACAATCATGGCCGTCGATCAATGTAGTAGAGAAAACCTACATCTCTGTGGGTCACCGCCACTATCATTTACTTTATCACCTACGACAATGTGTCAAGAAGGAACACTTTCTATATACATTGCAATATTCTTCTTCTTGTGTGTTTTCTTATTTAAACATTTCCTATACCATAGGACGGCTGATTGGCTAGAAAAGTTTAAAGGAATAGCTCAACCAAATTCTCTGGGAGGAAAGATCGAACGTCTTATCATTAAACCATTTATACCAAACAATATTGAGACTTTTATTGTCATCTACTCTGTTGTTTGGTTTCTCCTAACCATCCAAATGGCATTGACGAGATACTACGAACAACGTTGGGTGCTAGAAATGTTATCTCAGCATGCTATACTAAACTTTATTAGTTGGATCTTCGGTTGTAGTACTACATCTGTACAGAGTGTAGTTTATACCAATCGCCTGGGTGGTGATGACCAGCCAAAGAAGAAGCAGCTCAACTTTCTATCAGTTATCAATAAGAAAGACGATGATTCAGTAGTATACCAGGAGGAGGAACGTCGATACTTTGACGAAATCGATCTACTCTTCACTCTGCACCTCACCTTTGGTATGCTTTGGTTATGTGCTGGCTTCCTTCAGATTTGGTTAGCACAGACGGGCTGGTCTCGTGTGAGAGAAGTTCGTCATAAAGCTCATCGTATTTTTGGAAGATTTGCAGTTCTTTGCTTGTTTGCACACATTACAATGGCTTCATATATGGCATATAGCAATCCTGTCAAACAATCACGCTGGATTCAGTTAATGTATGGGGCGACCATCTTCGCCGCTATCGAAAGAACCTACAAGGGTTTGAAGCATGGAAAGCTTGGTAGAAAAGGTGATACTGCCAATATCAATCTACATAAGGCAGCCATGACGCGCAACTACGTGTGGAAAGTCCGCGTTTGTATTGTTTTATCATGTACATTTGTGTGTTCAGTATAAAGTCTTGGATATTTGGCTTTGCATTTGAACTTACTATGCCTTTGCTTGATTGTCTTTGCAAGCCGTATGTACTAACATATGTTGCAATCACTTCTCTTTCATTTTCATAAATTGTGAAACGCGCATCTTCCAGGACAACCTTTGGTAGTGGAGCTATACGTCTAACGTCCTGGTTGCTTTGGTGTGTTGGCAAGTTCTTTCCATTTGAGACGCGAATCAAGATTGACAGGGGTGAATGTCAAACTCATGCACGTCTTCTTGGAAGCACTTTCATCGGAGAAGCAGACAACTGCCTTCAGCCAGTCTTCCATAACATTGTGGCAACATGGCTTTTACAGAACTGGATCGATTGGGTGTTTCTCTGCATGCTCGAGCAGGAAAGTCCGCGTTAGTATTGTTTTACGATATGAATTTGAGTGTTCAGTATAAGTCTCGGTGATACTTCTTCATTTGAACTTGGTTTGCCTTGAATGCCTTTGAAACTTTACTAACAAATGTTATAATCACTTCTCTCCTTCTTCATATATTGTGAAACGCGCATCTTCCAGAAAGGAGAAGCTCATCCTAATAGCAAGATGGAGATTAAGATTGCAAATCAGACGCTTGCTTTCCTGCTTCCGTTGTACATGGTTTTATTGATTCTTTTTCCAGGATACGAAGAGAAGATTGTAAAGATCACGATTGTCTTAACTACAGTCTTTAGTCTCCCCATGGTGCATGAGTTCATTGCCAATACAATCCGTATCGATTTGACGCATTTGAAGAGTGTTACTAATGTCGAATCAACGGCTCGCGAATCAACGGCTCGATATTCGATGGATGCTGAGGAGAAACGCCAGTTTGATATTGTCCATGGCAGCAATATCTCTCGTGGTGGCGCTAGACGTAGTCAAATGTCGAAGCTGGTTCGCCAAGATGCTACTCGTAGACAAAGTGCATTCAAGAGAGGTCTCGGCTTAGTTGCACAACAAAGCTCATTTACACTTCGATCAGCTCTTGTAAGCTTTTATGGGCACCATGATAATGACTTCAACTTTCTAAAAGACAATTCTTATGCAAAGGCAGCATAGAGAGCCTGTCAGGATTTTCTGTATATATGAACATGGTACAATACTTTCCACATGATTGTTTGAATATTATAATTAATTAGATAAACTGTTTGCAACACATCTCTAATATTATCTTACTTGATGAATCTAACCTACTATACTCCAAGAATCCAAGCAAAGGGAATGACAGACACTACTGCTGTATACACATGATATGAACTCACAGACGAGTCATTTCGAGCAGCATCGAGTGTACTCGAGGATGGTCGTGGTCTCAGATTGGAATGCTTACCGTCGTCATCATTATTACTAGATGTATCTTTCACCTCATCTAATTCTTTTAGACTGGCAAGGAAGTCCTTGTACTCTGGAGAACTCTCTGAGAATTGGCAATTGATATCCGAAAAGCAACCCGCATGTTCTGGACAATCTGTTGCAGCATCTTTACATGGTGATCTTGATGAACAAGAAGCTAGAGCTTCTTCATACCAGCTACCACAAAACGATGCTCGAACAGTGACTATTGTGTCAGAACCCTCTGCTATTGTTGCTGATTGAGAAGGTTCATCTTCACAAGATACCTACTTGTTCCGAGTAGAATGGCTCGATGCCTCCTTCCAATGTCTCAAAAACAGTATGATAGATGTTTGTGGGTGATTAACTTGTTATTCTTGACTTGTAACTTGTTATTAGTTGTTAATTATACTTAAAATGAAGAGTGATACCCGTACATTTACAGACCGCTATTTTAGCCAGCCTTTGTGATACTACTAGTTTGTAATAATAATTGTTTAGTTTGACTGGACATTGAGGGATGACATGGCAGCCGGCATCTTGCGGTCTTCGTCATCTTCTTCCTCTTCGGAAGTATCACGGCCCTTCTAAGATATCGTTGAGTTGTTGATTGAATGATTTGATACGGGCATAGTCTGCTAGTGAACGTTTCTGTTTCTATATTTACTTCTACATGGGATGTGGCAGTAGAAAGTGAGACTGCTAAGAGTTCTTTTGTCACTCTGTTGGTAGTTTGACCGCATTATATCCACACTATTCTTCTCCTGCATTGGTTTCTCCTTCGTGTCGATGCCTCCTTTTCTTGACTTGTTGTTCTAAAGCCTCCATGGATGTGATCTAGTATGTCCAAAGATCGAATATCTCAACACGATACGCAAACCCAATAGGTCCTAACAATGTGAGTACATCTCCATGTTCCAAAACTTTCGTGCCTAATTCAATATCCAATGGACTGCCGTTCAGATGCACAAAGTGGTCGTATTGACTCATCAATTTGACACAAGCTTGAACGTTATCACTTCCAATCAGGCTGATGGAACAAAGGTTCTGAGAGAGTATATCCAAAGACGCGCCTCCACTAGTGAGGGCTTCATCACTAAAAGTAGTTTTGTTCCTTCCTAGAATAATTTGAGTATCATCCTGAGTGATTTCAATTGTATTCCGAGGGATATCGTAATCAATTGTCCCCGGGTACACAGCTGCAGAACCTACTAAAACTTTTGCGTCACCGTTGCTAATTGGATGCAGTTTCATGCATGTCTTCTTTTGAATTGTGAGTGTAGTAGATCCCCTTGCTACCTTTGCAGAGGAAGAGCTTGTTTTGGCCTTCTTCTTGGGCTGACCCTCAATCTTGGAAACTTCATTGTCACCCTCTACCCCAACCTCATCTTCTAGAGGAAAGCCACCCTCTTGATTGTCATCGGCCCCAATTTCTAGAGAGTCCTCGTTGGATGACTGCTCCTCGTTGACAGAAGAATCTTCAACCATGATACTGTCTTCATCTTGTATGAAAAGACAAGAATGACAATGTTAATAACAAAAGACAATAACAACAATACAAAGCACCTCAAAGACTGCCTTACCATCGTCATCCTCTTCCGATTCATCTTCAGAGTACAATTGCTCGTGGTTGACAAATTTACAAAACAAATCCAGATCTTCATTTGTCATACGTCCAAGGGAATCAACGAGTCTTCGAGTAACCGTCTCGGCCACCGCTGGGGCCTCGGCCTCTACCTCTTGTTCTGCTGGAGCCTCCTCGGCCTCCACTTCTAGAGAATCTTCATCCTCTTGTGTGGCTGCATCAGTTGCATATTGAATAGCTCGATCGGCAGCATCTGCATAGTATTTGGTAGGGACTAGATAGGATACACAGTAATGTGAGTCAACTAAATAATACAATAAACAAGATATGACAAACACAAACACACAAATATCAACTTACACCTAGCAGCTTCTACCTTGGCTAGCGTCGCAGCATCAATATCTCCGTCAGCATATACGACATTATCAAATACAGTAATGGCAAGATCGTCACGACTTTCAACCTCATTAACAATACGTTCTAATGTTGATACATCCTCTAACATAACCAGTACACAACCTCCTGACTTTACTAGAAGGTTGATTCCATACTCGGCACAAATATCAGGATTCCTTTCCAAATGATGAAAGACTTGGTGAAAATTTTCGAACGATGTTACTGACTTTGCAAACTCTGGCGTAAGAACTCCAAGGAAACCGTCGACGGACGTCACTGAGTTTACAAGCTGTGAAACACAATTCTCCGGACCTCCCTTGTTCATATCACTAATAATAATATCAGGTTTATCATCCTCTCGAATAAGTCGAACTTTAGTAACCTCTTTGCCATCATCACCTTTTCCAAAGACGGGATGGTGCTGTGAAAATGCAGGGGCATCAGGCCGAGTGAAGGACAAGCCTGAATGAATACATTTGCCACTGTACTTGGTCTTCATGTCGACAACGAGGCTATACTGTTTGAGTTTACGTGTATTATATGTACCATCATCGAGTGTACCATTACCAAGTAAAATATCGTTCAAAGTAGAGAGATCAGTCACTTGGTGACTACTTTTACACTCATTGACAATACTCCCGGGCCCGGCCTGATGAAGTTGTTTCATCATTTCCTCAAAGGAACATCCAGCTGGTGTTCTACCTTTTGATACGTCCTGCTTCGCTTGTTTAGCTTTTTCACTAAGATGCTGAACTGATTTGGCAAGCTCACTTGTTTGGATGAGTGATGCATTTGGATCAGTGCACCAGCGACATGTACAGTCAAAACCCTCATCGGACAAATGTCTGATGAACTTCGCTGCGTCGGGATTTGTCTGGACTTGTAGGATGGCAGCTTGGAGTTGAGGAAAGATATCAGGCTGTCCTGCTTGATCCAGATGATGAGCTTCGATCTGACCAAGTGCTACGGCAGCCAAACGCATGAATGCAAGAGGGCCGGTAATAAGGTCATCAATCTTGGCCTCCATACCAACATACCGTTTTATCTCTGGAGGGATAGGCACATTCTTCTGGTGGTGAGCAACAAACTCAAAGTAAAGCACAGTTGCCAAAGAACATTTGCCATGAGATCCAAAGCTCGAGACAAATTCTTCTGAGTAGTGATCTTCAAAGTATGATTTTGACGTGAAGATATCATTATTATTCAGGTGCTCCATGGCAAGGATTGTCGGAGCGTCGGAATCCGCCGACGTCATTCCGGTATACGCGGTATGCATGGTGGTGTTCAGACTATTACATAATTCAACCACTTGGACGTATACTCGGTCATCACATCCAGTCAAATCTTGGGTAATACAATATCTGTGATCACCAGTTTTATAAAGAGCTGGAACAACAGCTATGTTGATACCTGTGGTCTCGCGAGTAAACTCTTTCAATGAAAGAAGGACTGGCATCATCTCCGCAATGGTTGGCAAACTTTTAGATATACGTAAAGTTTGAATGCTCGGGCATGGAATGGGAGTACCCTCAGCAACACTCCTGTAATACTTTCTTGACTTACAGTAACCTTCATCTGCTTCTTTTGAATAGTACCATTGACGTATAGCAATGTTTACCAAATTATCCTTGTAGGTATATGGTCGTTTCAACCGTTCACAATCACGCCGAGCAAGTTCATTCCAGACTTGGAGTAAAGAGAGATTACCCCGATTGGCGAGGGTGGTTGTACAATCATTCCACCTATCAATCAATAAAGGCAGTGATATCATCGTACACCTCATCCTTTGAAATTACCTATCAATCGTACAATATGTATTATCAAGCTAAGAGAAAAGTGATTGGTTAGCGAATCAATTGATTTAGAACTGATAGACACACATACAACACAAACACAATATAACAATCCCACCCACATAAATACGTAATACGAACAGAGTATACATCCAATAAACAATTCAACAATAAATATATACCCACATTCAAAGATGGTACACGTGAAATAAATACAGGCACACCAATACCCTTCTCAATTAAATGATCTCACAAGGCCCCATCCCATATCGTACTTCCGCCCAAGCCTGCCCATATAAAACACAGCTACCGAGGTACTTCATAACATAAATCCACCACCAATATTGTGAGAAATATAAGGTGCACCTTCATTATTTCTGATCAAATTCTATAGCCTCGACATACCACCATTACCTCAACAACATATGTTCAAACATATACATAATTCTTTCAAGCCTCCTAACACAACACAACCATTTCTCTGACCAAATAAACCACCAATTATATACCTCAACACAAATAAATTATGGTGCATCACAGCACACACCATGATATTATAAAGTGGGTATATCTAAGCCGACCAACATAATAACAATTCATAACGTACCTTGCGTGTTTGTGATTGGGTATTAATTCGAATGTAGGATGCCTGCCTTCTATATTTACAGTATAATACTTGGATGATCCACCCTGGCTGATGCAGGAGTGTGTTGCAAGGGGTGCAGCTAAAAAATGAGTAAAGTAAAGCCAGGAGTCCCAAAGAGTACAGTTTTTCGAAAGACATAGGGACTTACCTATGCCCTACTGAATGTCTAGATGGTATCCTCAGAACCGATTGCACTTCATTGAGTATAGGTAGTATAATCGAGAAGACGATTTCACATGTACCCCAAACAACCATTCACTTTAAAGTTGACAAGTCAATAGAACTGACAACTTGGGCATTGACGGATGTAATCACTCTAGTAAACGGTATCCCATTATATCACTACCGGATTGTTCAACCAATTCTATGGATATTTATTGATTGTTCATCCGGTTCCATAGATTTTATTGATTAATCGCTTTAGATGTGTAATCGACGCATAGAGCTGGAATCGCTTTGTAAGTGAAATATATAAATCGTTGTAGCTGTAAATCATGTAAACTCTCACCCCGACGTTGAAATTATCCAGCCATCACAAATCACAATAGATGAGATTCCAACTAGAATTCACAACCACAAGATTGGACAATGAGGCAATCTACAGAACTCTAAACCACTTCTCATACTATTCCAGTGACGTGTCGTTGATGGAGGATGATACAACAAATGGTGAATGTTTAATGATTGCTTTCAAACTATAATTTCCTTTCTTTCACTTTAAACCGTCGAAGAGAGAAGATACAACAGCCAATATTAATAACAATCCCACATATCACCCTCTGAATGTATAACCGATACATTACAAATACCTAATTGTGATTTTGTCCTAATACATAGTTCTTTATTAAGCCGTTGCCACAATCGATGATGTAAATAAATATTATGTTGCGAATCGATAATGATATGAAGGACCGCCACATATTATAAGAAGGCGGTTAAGACTTAACCCATTTTATACTACAATAACGTCCTAGTAGCCAAATAGTGTGGGTGTGAAGGGACCTACATATAACGTTGCAATCATTATGTCGTTGGTATAAATAGAAATAATTGAAATTGCAAATAAGTCTTTCAACTGCCGTGCGTCATAGTGTAAACAAGACTTTAACATCACTGACAATTATTGTGACTATTATTCTTCTAGCAACGTATGTAGAGCTTATCATTCTTTGTTACTTCACACCTCAGCTTATTATATATTAATGATGATGATGTATTGTGTAAAGTGACGCGTGTGAAAAAATGGCGCAAGTTGTTCCTTGTCACAGGACCAAGACCAGCTGATTGGGATGATGTTAATATGTTTGTTGTAGATAGTCGTTCTTCATCATCTCCAAATGTTGACAAATCATCATCTATTATTGTATCCCCATCATCATCAGTATAATTTGGCATCATTAGAATCTGCCACTTCTGGCCTCAGCGCACAAGATGTGAACTTTTGTAAAAATCTTGCTCAATATCGACTCAAGAGACGTGCAACGCGTAACATGACGG
>Ga0075439_12790_pt1 | contig 16256 bp, 11 predicted proteins | sample MintriSingleCell_FD_74264 | JGI IMG/M metagenome (GOLD analysis project Ga0075439, IMG submission 74264) | Marine eukaryotic communities from Monterey Bay, USA to study complex ecological interactions - Minidiscus trioculatus JGI Plate_4_G5... | ecosystem: Environmental > Aquatic > Marine >... | reverse complement strand
CAAGGAACAGTTTCAGCTGAATCATACTAACATTTAACTCTAGCTCTTTCAACTTTGAGGCTGCTCTTTCATTTTCTGGTACGTTTGGCTCATACCTGCCTTGAAATTGTCCGGCAGTTGCATCAGTATATGACATACAGCAAGCGTGCTTGTGGCCGTTCAACCAATCTTCCCTTTGGCAAGCTCTAGAGCAATAAGCTATACAACCACAGCCATTACATAGCTTCACCTCGCTTCTGGTAAGTGACTTATTGCATCGGCAGCAGTATAAACCGTTGATATCTAATAAAGACCTAGCCATACCTACTAACTTCTTGCAATCGGGATTGTTCGTGATGTCTTTATTCTTTTCTAGTCGAACTAAATCTGTAATGATTTCGCTTTTCTTGTGCCTGATAGCCTTTGCAGTTTTCTTATGTAATGATACCTTATGAATGTGCACGGAAAAGATATACATGATGCGGTCAAAGAGGCATGTTGTAGAGTCGTCCTCGCTCTCCCAAAAGAATTCATGCTCATGAAAACGCTCAATAAAATTCAGACACATCTTAATCAGTCCAACACGGATGGCTAAGGCAACACGGGTATCACTCTGTTCAGCCTCATTATCATCAGCTGATATCCAATGTTGCACCATCCCCATTGACTTTCCTATGACAAACTTAGCTTTGTTGTAATCGTTGTAATCGTCTATGAAATTGAGCCCTAAGTCGATCATTCCTGTAATAACACCTTTATCTACACAGTCTGCGTCTCCAATTAGACTGTTGAGAATATTAACCCCATCATCCCGTTCAGCAGTCTTTAGATGACATATAAAGCCTTCGACAAATGATACCATACAATTTGGATCGTATTCTTTGTTGATGATTGGTATGGTACCAATAGTAGTCAACAATTCCGAATCATCGAACTTAGTCGAATAATGAATCAAGTCTGCTGTGACAATCTCTGCAAGTTCTGCAATATCTTGGCATAAATCATTCTGGACCATGCCCAGCTCCATTGCAATGTCGGGACGGTGCTCTTCTCCCCAAAATTGCCATTGAACGATCGAGTTGAGCAATCCCTCATATTCAAACAATGACTCTATTACCTCAGCCTTTTTGTCACCTAAATATACCAAATTGTAAATCAGCCTCACAAATGACATAATCCCCTCCCTCCAATGTTTGTTACTCTTAAAAAATAGCCGCTTCGTATCATTACACATACAACTAACTAATGGGCCAATGTTCTTAGCGACTTGTACCCTACAACTTTCTTCTCGCGATACTGCCTGTTGAAGAACTCTAATCCATATTGATGGTGATTGTACATTACTTTTAATATTTGTATTCACCACTGCATCCAAACATTCATGTTCACATCTCTGCAAGAAAAATAGTACTACTGACAAGACGCCGCTATCTTTTAATGATAAATTGGTCACATCATCAAAACCGTTTGCTATCAATTCTGTCATTGGACCATGACCTTCTCTAACAAATTGTCCAACACGTTCTATTTGACCTGCTTTAATATAGAAAGTCCCATCACCATTTGGGAGGAAATTGATTCTATCCTTATCATCGTCTTGTGTTAATGATTGTTCTCTATCTTTTTTAGCAGCCTTATGTACGTTGTTTTCCTCTCTTCTTCTTAGATGATGATACCATGATATGTACTATTGTTGCACCAATTTCTAATTCTTAAAATTACCGCTCTAATAGCTAACCCATATCAATCCGATATATCGACCAAACACATGTCAAAAAAACAATAATTGCTATTGAATTCTCTTGCCCCTAACTGACGTATCAATTCTCTTACTCCTAACTTCTCCATGCAAAACACTATGTATATACACCAATTCAAGAATTCCTTTGTGCCTGGTGTATGCTTTGATAATGGAATACCTGAATGAAATGCAGATGTAGTGAAAAATGTAGTGGGGTTCGATTGTTGTTATTATTGTTTGCTGCGTTTATTGCAAAGCGCTATGAGCGTACGTATGGACTTATATACTTTCGTCTAGATCCTATTAATAGTAATGATATGAATCGGAGTGTATAATATGGTGAGCTATATTGTGTGTAATAGCGGTTGCTCTGAAGTTCTTTTGCAAATCACAGCATTATTATCAATGACATTCCACTTGTAAGCATCTCATGCAAAATCATTTCATCACAAGATCTCATCTCAAATGAAGAACATACAGCATCGGCTCGGAATACATCTACATCCGCAGCATTTATCGGTTCAATAGTTTTTTTTTTAAATATAGACGTTCGACACGATACGCTCCGTGTAGTGTTGTCCTGCTGTTAATAGAAAAAATACTTGCAACAAAGTAAAATCAAAAGCTTTCTACACCGTCTACACTATTGCAATATCTGCATCATCATTATCGGTTTAATAATAAGGTTTTTATCTACGCACGATACGCCGCCGCCGTGTAACTACAGCACAAAATCGAATTCTGAGACGGTGCACCTCTATAAATCTACCTGTGTCAACTTCTTAGAGATCATCTTTTGGTGGGAGCCGACCTAAAATTTTTTTAGGTCATTTTCTAGCCATTTACTGCGTGAGTTGTTAGGGCGAGCGAACGGTACCATTGCACATCAACAAATGAACATGAGATGACCGCCGATAGATGTATCATATACTACTTCCTCTTGCGATCTCAGAACCGTTGAGTCCGCCAGGCTATCGATCTTAGTTTGTAAAATAATGTACATTGAAAGTAGTCAATCGGTGATTATTGCCCAGGATAGCATCCAACATCAAGGGCGTCGATACCAACATTGCAATCGTTAGATAAGCCTAAACATCATCTCCTTACTTAATACATCATGTGAGGTTATGTTACAGTCGTTCAACAATACATTAGTTGTTGTTACAACGTCATATTATAGACATATCGGTTAATCATGTGATATACTACCTAATTTCTATATGATAGAGATATAGTATGGTAAATGGTGTTCTATTGCAAGATTGTGAGCAATATGTCTTCGTTAGTTGATATAGAAGAGATATCTATAGTTGGTGGTGTAGTAGTATGTAACATGTACCGACTTATAATAGTGAGAAGTGGAGTGATGTGGCTAAGATTTTCATCTAAAAAAATGACATACCTCTTGCCACACAACAACACTCAACAACACCCAATATTATCAAATAGAGAGCAAATCATCATTAGCAATGGGTCTGCCGAAAGATTACAGCCCTCTGCTCAAGGCTGTGGCTCATATACTGCTATTAGAGCAGCTAAACGGTCGATTGGTAGACGTTAATCTATTGGTAGCGCCACTGAATTCACTGGGTAGTGGTGGAATAAATGACAATGCTATGGTGGATGCTGATATGATAAAGACTGCATTCACTCAACGACCAGCGGTAGGAGAGTATGAATTGCCCTACAGTCATATTAATATTGGAGAGGGTGGAGAACGTGTATTAGTTGCCCGCATTGGTGTAAGAAGAGATTCAACTAATAAGAATGCTCCTCGAGTAACTGAATTCGGGTGCTTTAATTCGTTAGAAGAAGGGCTCTCTGAGGATTTGGTTGCTACTAAATCAATAACAACAGAAGGATCGACAATCAACATTGGATCAGCTGAGTATCCATTTGCAATACCATTCAATGCCGCAACATCTCTACTACCTACAGCAGTACAAGACAGCCTCGTCACCTTCCTCAAAGACAAGCCATTTAACAGAAGTGCAAACTCAACACAACCAAAGAAGAAACAGAAGACGAAGGAGCAATCAGAACAACAACAATTAGCAGCAGCAAATAATGCATTTCTACGAGACACAGACAAATTAGAAACAGCAGAAGAACTTGTAGAACGATACCGAGAAATAGTAAAAAGAAGAGATGATTATATCAACGATATAAATAAAAAAAGAGATGTTTATACCAACAGATGCTTGGCGTGTGTTGATAAAGCAAAGGCGAATACAAAACAACATACAGATTTCATCAAGAATAAGCTTGCTACGTTAAGAGAAGAGCCGGGTGATATTGATATACCGAGTGCATTAGACCAAACACAAGCAAAGGATGATGATAAAGATACTAGTAATACCAACTCGTCATCACAACTACTGTTCATTCATCGTGGAAGATGTGGAAAGATGCCCATTCCTGCAAGCGGTGTCATTTTCCTCGACGAATTGGAGGATGGTCTGCTTCCTCTTCAATCGAATGGCAACAACGGCAACAACAATGATGCCAACAATGAATCAACATTAGATCAACGCCGAGCCAAAGTGAATTATGAAAGAGACAACCATGGCTCAGGAGAATGTTGGGTACCTCGTGGATCAGTTGCCAAGGCCATAGCCGTCTTGAATCGGCTAGAAGAAAGTCACAATATGGTTTGCAAGCTTGCCAATGTATTCGAAGGCAAGCAGTGTGGCTTTGATCCTTTCATACGGCAATACTTTACAGCCGCTTCAATCACTGGCTACGGCTGTTCCGACGAAGCAGCTATATTGATGAAGACTACTACCCTCAAGTGTGTACTTCTCGTGATGACTTCTCCCGGAGATGCCAAGCCAACCAAACTTAGTCTCCATGATGTTACCAACAAACAGATCTCCAAGGCAGTACAGAGCCGTGCTACTCTCAAATCTGATGAACATCAACTAGCCGCCGACTGTATGCTGGTCAGCCGACAAGAGCTCATCGACGATAAAGCAAAGTTCAGGGACAATAAGTCAATGTTGCTCGGGGGTCAGTTTGATCATGGAGAGAGGAACAATCTCCAGCAGTATCCCAAACTAGGAGATTGGGCTGGTGTGTGTAGTGAGACTGGAAAGAAGACCATCAAGACTCGATGCATTGATGTTGATGCCTGTAGTCACGGAGCAATAGCCTGTGCTGAATCAATCAAGCACTCATTCAAAGAGTTTCTCAAGGGCATCGACGCCGAGTTATACTTTGCAATGGGCGATACTGGTGGTGGAGGGGCAATCCAACATATACATCCACTGCTTATTGAGAATGGAGCTATGCCCGAGGATAGCAAGAGAGGCAACTGTATACTTCATGGCTTTGCAAAGGCCTACCAACGAGGAAATGAAGATGTATGGGGTACCCACGGCCTCTTCCACAACAGTCCATATCAATTGCTGTGGATGTTTCCGGATATCATGAAGCGAAGTGTGAGGCGATTCGGTCGAGAGAACCATGACGAGATGTGGGCCAAGGTTGCTCACAAGATAATCTACGATGGTGTATCCCAAGCAGAGGCTCTCAAGAACCATCCACAAGCCTATGAGAGATTAATGCGTCAAGTAGAAGAGGAGGAATGCGAGCCGACCAAGGCTCCAGTCGACATACAAGATGCAGTCTTCTCACGATGGTCTTCTGTTGGTGAAACAAATGAAGATTTCCTCGAGGTATACCCCATCTTCTATGAATTCCTCATTGTAATTGTCAACCATGTTGGACCAAAGTGTGATCTAGGTATGCGCTGCCTAACTGCTTTATCATTGATGAAGACGAGGGCGATACCCAAGGTCGGAGAGGGCATCCCAATCGCCACCACTGAAGCTGAAGCGAGCCAGTTGTTTGTAGACGACGGAAGTATCGATGCAATCAGGCTCAAGCCTGGAGACTCACCAACCTTCTACACAATCCTACTCTTCGCCCATGGCTTCTACACTTACTTCTACAAAGATGCCAACTACTTCTTCTTGAAATGCGATCCGGTGCTTGGCAAGGGTACACATGGTTTTCTAGCTCGACTCCTACACGAGCGACTATATGCCACACACAAGAAGCTCAGTGAGATAGAGAATGGTGGATGGAGAAATAAGGACGAGTTCAAGCGTTATCTCACGGCATTAGAAGGTGTTTCTGGCGAAGCAACACTCGCGAGGAGACGGGCAAGGTATACTTCGAACGAACAACAACTCTCTTCTTCAAACGTTTCCGTCTCTTCCTAGACAAGCATGTCTTGGATCCATGGAGGTCGTCCGACAAGCTGCACTACATGATCGGCGGCAATCCAGAGATCTCATTAGCGTTTTCAAAGTGGATTGTACACTTTGATGATATCCAGGGCGAGGTATTAGTTGATGAGGGTACCATCGATGAAGAAGCAGTCGCAGAGCGTGATGTATTTTCATTTGACGACGAGATTGTTGTGCTTGGTATTCATCACGACATGTCACATGGAGCCGTCAAGATTAACGTCAAGGATTGCATGGAGTGGCTTACAGCTGAAGCCGATCGAAATGTGATACTCGAGGATCGATTTGTACGAGAGAATATGCCACTTATCCGAGAGCATGCCGAGTCAGTTGAACATGCCGAGTCAACTATCGACATATTTGATCCTGATACTTGGAATGAAGAAGGCAACGAACATCCACTAGCCTTGGCGGTATGGCAAGGCATCTGTCCACAACCAATCCATCAACAGAGTTGTGAGAACTTCGTCCAAGCTTGTTCACTAGTATCCAAGACACATGTCGGTCAAGAGAGACGAACATCTCGTGCTGTTATCTTGTCGTCGATAATACGTGAGATTAACAAGTTAACATCAGAGAAGCGAGACGACGTAGCTCGAGTACAAGGAAGTGGTAAGAATGAAATGATCTTGGATTACCTTGATAGTTATTTTAAGAAGGTGGCAGTGGCACGAACAAAAGTACCTATCGAGAGACGGAAGGAAATATTAGCTCACTTTGTGACGAACAAAGCTAAACAAAGTACAAGAGAAAGGGAGAGAGATATGAAGAACTTTGATGTTAATCTCAACAAGCCTCGATTCGAGTATGCAGGAGAGAAGGCAGCCGTTGCAGATCTAACAGCTCTTGCCGGAGGTGATATCCTATTGAAAATACTCACAAAGAAGAATGGCTTTGAGGAACATGTGATTGCAGAGATCAAAGCTCGTCTTATCAAGATGACGAAGAAGCAGGAGAAGTCGTATACTATTGCAGAGAAGAGGGCTTTGCTTAGAAAGGACGAGAGACTTCGTAGGATGAAGGTGAATACCAACATACAACTCAAAGTCAGCGATGTCAAAGCAATCAAGCCAATATCAGAAGAAATGAAAAGCATCCTTCCACAACAAGAAAAGATAATCAACAAAGAACACGGAATAGAAGAGTAAGTACCAACAATAGATGCATGAATATCTCTCGTTTGACATCATCTAATCCATCTATATCTCTCGTATACACAGATAAATGTATAATAGTGTATCAGATGAAAGAGTGACAGCAGAGGCTTAATATGCTGTCAACATAGCTTGACAAACAACTTACAAACACGTCTATCGTGACAATGACGAATCAATAGAGTGTTCATGCAAGTTTTATAACATAGAATGTAATAATAGACACATAACAACAAGCGACGCACATGTACTAATTTACACAACTTTGACATAAGTAGTTTTTCTAATGTACATTATTTTACAAACTAAGATCGATAGCCTGGCGGACTCTGCAGTTCTGAACTCCTTAAAAGATGTAGATTATGATACCTATGCTCAGAATTATCGTGTGACCTATATCGAACGAGCTATGCCCTCTCGACGACACGTCTATTTTACTAAGGTCGCTACGTACATTTTTCGACTTAGAGAAATTTTGGGCCAAATCGAAAAAAAAGATGTTTTCACGTGAGTTGACACAGGTAAAATCTGTTAGAGGCAGACAATGGAATAGCCACGGTATTGAAGTATATACAATTAGTTACTGTTAACTGATACACAAACATTTGTTGCACCAGTCATCATAATATACATATTGGTACCTTATTACTTTTTACATACGGAATTATAATAATAACAATATCGGCATTCGGTTTGGTACGTTATCTGTTAGTATTCATCCTTCATCATATATTGGTTTATTACAATTAGTTGATAAGAATAGAAGATTAGTGTTTGAATTAAGGAAGTATGCCGCTATCATCTAAGAAGCAGAGAGGAAAGCAACGTAAGGCTGCAAAGAATCAAGTTGCTTCTGCTGCATCAACACCAGCTACTACAATACCTAATGGTTTGGAATTGGAAGCGTTAGTAACAGAGCGTTATGGTCTTCTCATTTCTATGGGTGATCATGACGCAACTACTTCGTTATGCCAAAGTGAACAAACAGTGACCCCAATAGCCAAAAGTGGTATACTTTCTACTGTATTATCATTCATTCAACAATGTGAAAATGATACGTTTGATAATGTAGTGCTGTCGGCGGCTTGTGCTGCACGGGCAGCAGGTGTAGGCGCCTTGAGATATTCGGGTATGTTGAATTCACCAGTATTTTGGATAGCTATTCTAAGGAAGGCAGTGATACAAGATGACTTATGTATTAGTTTAGATATTGCTCGCAGTATTGGACCATTAGTTAGATGCATGTGCAATGATATGGAGCGTATGTTCTTCAAAAGCGATAAATATTGGAGGGAAGGAATTGCAGTATTCGTTCACCTGATTAGCAGTATAGTTACCAAATCATTAGACCCAGCAGTAAACGCCGCTGAAAAGGATAGGAAAGAGACTGTTGATACACTTCTAAATCACGAGGGTTTGCTTTCATCCATCATTCAATGGGGATTCTATGATGATGAACATCGACCTGACATCGTTAAGGAGGTGGTTCGCACCGAAATTTGCACACAAACGGTGTCTATCGGGATGAATACTGTGGCTCAATTAGTTAGGGGCGCATATAAAAGTACTGGACACGGCGAATCAATAACATCAGAAGGTATTAGCAGATTAAAAATTATCGGTAAAATACCGGTCGTAAGCAAAAAGTATGATCCCAACTGTACAATATCGTATGTGGAAGGACTAATACATCTAGCAAAGAGAGAGGGGGCTGAACTTTTTGTTCCTTCCATTGGAGCCTACATTCTGGAGTCTTTAATAGAGAACGCTGGATGTGTTGACAAAGATGTCATTAAAGATATGATTGATTGGGGGACAAACTACGATCATGATGTTGATAGTGCTGAGCTTGTTACGAAATTATCATCAAGTATGATATGCGTTTCAGCATCGACAGGTCTGATTCAACCAAATGATACCCGCACTGCCTTTGCTATTCGTGCTGGACTCATTGAGATGTGCTTGAGCTTCGTTGAACAATTTGGAAGAGATGAAACCTTTGAGGGTGATGATGATGGTGCCCCCGTCCGTTTTATCCATCGAGTTATCTCAATGATGAATGATGTTTCACTTCAAAAGAAGACTTGGAAAGCAATAAGGCACAAGAAGAGTACAATCGAAGAGAAGTTGGGTCAGTTAGCAAGAAATACGGACTTTACTACGAGTAATAATGCCCAGCTCAAACAAATACTGAATATGGTCAGGTCTATCCTTGACCTGAATGGCTCGTATTGCTGCCGGTGTAACAAATCACTCACCAAAACAGAGGTAATGGGATGCAACGACTGTGGTTGTATGGTATATTGCTCAAGTGCTTGTCAGAGGGAAGATTGGTTGAATGGTCACAAGCTAGCCTGTGGCAAGGCTTATACTCATGAAAATATTGGTACGTTTCAAGGCAGGTACCAACCAGATGTACCAGAGGATGAAAGAGCTGCTGCTAAATTGAAGGAAATGGAAAAGAATCAAACAATGGTCCAGCTCAAATTATTTCTCGATCATTCAGATACGATCCTGAGCCAAGCGAGTTCCATGGATATTCCAATCTATGATTGTGTTGTTCTGTTCGACCTACGCCATTGCCCTCCGACTATTGAGGTAAAGAAGTATACTGATGGCTTCCACGCATTTGAAGAAAAGAGGAAAGGAAAGGTTTTTGAAAGTTCCAGATCAGGAGAGAATATAACCTGCTTGTTCTGTTCATATATATACTGTTCACATCTGGACAATTTGGGATACGTTCCAACGCTTCAGTTACAGAGATTGTTTCCTTGTGTGTGGTTATTGAAACAAAGCAAAGAAGAAGGGATTGATAATGCATATGCATCCCACAGCTTATTTGGAAAGATTACTTCCTCATTTATGGCTCTAAAGAGTACGATAGATGGCTAGAGTCTTCACTCAAATAAGTATTCAAAATGTATAACTACGACCAGATTTGATGTATGTGGTTTAGGCTTAGATTTACCCGTGTTGTGATGTCCAGCCCCACACCCCCGTCTTTTATTAATTCCTCCTTTGGCTAAGATAGCAATATCGACTCCTCATTTGATATACCATCTCAATCCTTCCTACTACAATTTAATCCCCTCTAAATTCAGTACCACACCTCTTAACACCTTTACTCCATCATAAACACCATGACATACAATCTACTTATTACCCTCTTCCTCTTCCTGTAAATCCCTCGCCAATCGTCGTGCACTTACCCTCTTAATTGCCATTTCCTTAGCCTGTTGTTCCTCCATTCGACATTGCAAATCAACTAAATATCCATCTTCATAATCCAATGCTGCCCTTTCCACAACGTCCCAAAACTCATCAACACCATCTCCAGTTGCCGCCGATACACCCACCTTATGCAAATGTGTATAAAACTCATCCAATACCAAACTTAAACTACGTGTTAATGATGAGTAGTATCCACCACCTCCACCTGCCATTTCATCCGAGTATCCACCGCCACCACTTGATGACGAGGCATCATCCAACGCTTCTTGAAAACATTCATAATCATCCATCCACTCTTTAATAAATTCACATCCAACTACATCAATCTTATTCAACACCACCACCATGGGTAGCTTGGCACGATATAACATACTACATGCATATAACATGTTGGACATGAACGTATGTACTGATGCCGCGCAGCGAGGTGTATCTATGACGAATGCTAATACTGTGGGAAATGTTGTTGCCAATGCTGATGTTACGATTGTTCCCGAGGCTGACCAGGTGAATGCCTCGATTTGTCCGGGAGTGTCGATTAGTATGTAGTCAAGGGGAGATGATTGTGATGTGGGAGATGTATCGGAGGTGTCTTCTTCTGACGACTTGGAAGTTGATGTTGATGTCTTGACATCCTCTTCATCATCTACATTCTCTTCTTGCCCAACGCTACTCTCACCAAAACATCTTCGTTCCAATATATTCATAACTTGATCAAACTTGGTAGCAAATAGATTCAAGCATGTTAATATAGCACCATTTGGACCAAGCTTGTGTTGTTTCATTACCTCAATATAATCTACTGTATCACGTATGTCGATTGAGGAAGTAAAGGGTATATATTTGGCAGCTGGGTCGAGATTTATTGCATACCCCGCCCTACTTTCGTTTGATGTTTCTTTTTGCTGTACATATAATATGAATGAGTTATGTCATACGAGTATACATACAAAGAGACCGAGAGGTATACGTGTAATTGTATAGAAGAACGAATGAAGTGAGTATATCAGTATACGGATGTAACATATATAGATACACATCACACCGCAACAACACACATCAAAAACTTACATTAACTTTATCATTATCATCAATAGACAAGCTCTTCTTAGTATCCTTATCTTCTTTCTCTGCCCTAGCCTTTAAATTTAATGATTCCTGTAACTGTGCCATTAATGTCGTCTTACCACTACCCGCCATTCCTACTACTATTACACATATTGGATCCTTGGCATCATTAGTGTTGTTGTTAGTTGTGGTAGAGGTAGTTGATGTGTTGCTAGTATTGTCATCAGACTTGCAATTTGTTGATTCAGATTTGCAGTTAGCCGATGCAGATTGTTGTTGTGCACGACGTTTTAAGATTGGTATTTTATCCATCATCATGTTGGTAGAAGACATATTAACGGTATTATCGACGGTGTATTAATAATCTAGGCTGGTATTGTATAGTCAAAAATTTTAAGCTACTGTTGTATCAGCACGATATACGGCTGATATACGGCTGTATTTTTGCAAATAGATAACAAGGATATTGCAATACAATAGATGGTGTATCGGATATCTTATACGGAGTATATTAGACTAGGTATTATGCATTAATATCATGGCGATTTGAGATTTGAGATTTGTGATGAATTTTGGTTTTGCTCTGAGATGCTTACAAGTGGAATGTCATTTCGTAAAAATGATACATAGAAGATTTGCAATATAGGCGCGTGGCGCTAACTCGCCTGCTGCTAGCCATATGTACACTCCGATATCACATCAGCACTATCATTAGGAAGTAGACAACATATATAAATACCTAAGTGGGCTCTTTATTGTATAAATACATTGCAACAATACAAAAAAGTAGCGAGAAAATTGATAAGATTTTTTGTGCACATCATATGCACAATAGCTGTACTGTATTACCAATATCGTACACATATACCCCGAAGGATATCGTAGTATACAATACATTAATAGAACAATATAAATATATAGTACCCTGTAGAGTTACGACACATCGGGATATATTGCAACTACACAAAAAGTATATAAGAAAAGCTGATATAAGATTTTGGTGCACATCATATGAACAAAAAGTATTGTGGTCAATATTCATCTTTGATACACGTAGATACACCATATCACAATAAGAAGACTAGAATTCGAATTAAGGAAGTATGCCGGCGGTATCATCTAAAAAGAAGAGAGGAAAGCAACGTAAGGCTGCGAAGACTATCCGAGCTGCCGTGGATGTGCTTGGAGAACTTGCAGCTGGTCCGGATAGATTAGGTCCATTTGGGATTAAGTTGCTTGAAAGGGGCCATAATAAAGCCACATTGTTATTGGCAAAGCCTGATACATACGACTCTTTTCCGTCTGGGGCACTATCAATTGTCCTTAACTTTCTAAAGAGATGTGAAAATGAATCATTTAGTCAAGTGATGACTAGTGTGCGTATTAACGTTAGATCAGTTGATGGGGCTGATGGGGGAGATTTGGAATCACCATCGACATGGATCAAAGTCCTAGACAAGGCTGCGGTGCATGAGCCAAGTTGTAGATTACAGATTGCAGAGAATATTGGACCATTAGTTAAATGCATGTGTAATGATGTGAAGTGTACATTTTTTAGGAGTAACAAACATTGGGTGGAGGGGATTGTGGACTTCACAAATCTACTTATGTCTATGCTAAAGCCCGCCGTTGAGTCTAATAGTGAAGAAGATGTTATTGTCAACACTCTTCTGCAGCAGGATGGATTACTCAGATCAATTATCCAATGGGGTTTTTGGAACAAAGACCATTGCCAAGAGCTTATTGATGATGAAACTAGAATCATGATTATGAACAACATGAACATGGGTACAGCAATTTTAGTGAACCACATACGCCAAAGAAAGAATGACAGGGGTACATTGCTAGAAGCAGACATGAGTTGGTTAGTAACTCTTGCCACTACGCCGATAGTGTCCAAAGAGTCCGATCCAACCTGCACTGTATCGTTCGTGGAAGGTTCGATTCAACGATTGAAGATTCAATGGACCGAAATAGAGCGTAGAAAAATCACCCAACTTATGACGTATGTAGATTGTGTTGATAAAGGAGTTATCAAAGAAGTGATTGATCTAGGTCTCAACTTTACTACGGAATATGGATCGGCTTCAAGTGTGGCATTTATGTCTTATCCAATGATACTCCAATGCTCCAATTCAATGAAATATCAAATGAGCGACACTCGTACTGCCTTTGCAATTCGTGCTGGTCTGATTGAGATGTACCTGAGCTTCGTTGATCGTTTCGGAGAACACGTACAATTATTTAGTGATGTCAAGAATTCACTATTTCGTACTCTTGAACATATACTAAAAGCTGTGTACGAAGTCTCATTACATCAGAAATCAGCCATGGCAATTAGGCATCAGAGGAGCAGCATCGAGGAGAAATTACGCCTATTAGATAAGAATGTAGAGATATCAAGCAATCCAAAGTGCAAGGAGTTATTAGATATGGTTAGATCTATCATTGATACCAATGGATCATACTGCTGTCGGTGTAACAAGCAACTTAGCAAAACGGAGGTTATGGAATGCAATGGCTGTCATTCTATGGCGTATTGTTCAAGATCTTGCCAGAAGGAGGATTGGTCCACCGGTCACAAACTTGCTTGCTGCAAGTCATGTACTGATGCGAATCCTGGCCAGTTATGTCCTTGGTTCCAGGGCAGGATTTGTCCAGAGACAGTACCTGAAGATGAACGAGCGGCTACAAAGTTGAAGGAGCTTGAGAAGAATATCAATATGATTCAGTTGAAACTATTTCTTGATAATGCAGAGGACATCCTGAACCATGTAAAGGCATTGGCCATTCCATTGCGTGATTGCATCGTAAAGTTCGACCTACGCAATTGTCCTCCTACTGCTGTAGTTGAGAGAGTGCTTGATACTAACTACTTTGGCTCAGATGAAGAAAGGAAGGGTTTTGAAAGTAGCAGATTTAGAGATAGCATATTATGTTTTTACATTTCAAGAGTCTTTAATGGAGAACGTGGGGAAGATGACACACCTTCCTCACTAGTTATGCAAAGATTGTTTGCACACGAGTGGCTGACAAATAAGAAGAAACTAAATGAAGATTAGCTAAAGGTACCATAGTGTGTCATAACGGGTCAGAGTCGGAGGAAGGCAGTTTCTTTAGTACCAATCATCCCTCGTATGTCATTTGGGGAATATTGTGCACATGATATGCACTTTTTGATAGGATACAAATCTTGCGATGCGTATGATGCACTTTTCGATAAATCTTGATGAGTATAATATGTATTGGGGGGCAAGTATATAAAATGAAAAGCAACAAATATATCTATAATGATTAGACTGCTAGTCTGTTTCTCTTCACACCAGTAGACGAGCCAATCACTACTCTAACACCACTTTTCTCTTAGTCTTAGCCAATCATGGGGAAAGAATCTTTGCGTAGCCAAGCCGTCTTCCGAACCCCCGACGTAAAACGATGACCAGTAGACACATCTTATGTTCTCTTTTGACCGACTACTTTCGAACCCCATTATTTGTTCTGGTGTTTTATAGAATTCAGTATAACTTTTTGCCTCAATCTTAGGAGGCCACCGCCGTAAATCAAACTTAACAACACAATCGTACGGGGGTATATCCAAAGCCTTTACTTTGCTCTGAATAGTTTCTGCATTGTCAAGGAACAGTTTCAGTTGTATCATATTGATATTAATCATGAGATCATCCAACTTTGCCGCATCCCGTTCATTATCGGGAGTTGATAATGGTAGAATCCTCTCCTGAAACTGACCTGCTAGTTCGAGAGTGTATGACTTATTACAAGTGAGACTGTGGCCGTTTACCCAATCATCCTTTTGACATGCTTTTGAACAATATACCATACTACTACATCCATTGCACTGTAACACCTCTGTTTTGCTAAGTGACGTGTTGCATCGGCAACAATATGATCCGTTCATGTCAAGAATCGATCTAACCATCTTAACTAACTTCTTGGATTTGAGATTGTTGCTCGTAATACTCTCTATGCGGATCAACTTCTCCTCTATACCACGTCTCTTACTCCTAATGGCCTTTGCCGATTTTGAATGAAGGGAGACAGAATAGATACATATCAAAGTGTCACGAAGAGAGGGGGAGCCCTACCATAATCGACAATCCCGAACCTTTCAATGATTCTCAGACACATTTCAACTATACCAGAACGGATGGCAAAAGCAACACGGGCATCACTTGGTAACGAATCCCTCTCATGCTGTTGCTCACTAGCCTTGATGAGCATATCATGTGATATGTCTGCAACATAGCACGCTGACTCATGATCTAATGCATATCTCAAACCTAAATCGATTAGTTCCGAGACAACTCCTTTGTCCACACAGTCTGCCTCTTCTATCAGACGCTTGAGAATGATAAAGTCATCTTGTGCCTTCATCCCTTCAGTCTTGAGAAGTCCTACATATCCAGCAACGAACGAGACCATACATGTCGGATCAAACTCCTTGCTTACGATTGGCGTGGTAGCAACAATATCTAATACACTTCTACCTTTTTCTGTTAGTATTCCCATTTCATCTCGTACATAATTATCTGAACAAACAATCATTTCTGTAGTCTTTCTCCCAAGCATACGAATGTGTGAGATTTCCTCCGATTGTAGATCCCTTGCAATATCAGGCCTATCTCTCATGCCCCAGAAACCCCACTGGACAATGGACGTAAGTAATCCATCATACTTGAATACCTTGTCGGTCAAAATCTCATCCTTATCGTGTATCGAATGCAACGTGATAGTCGAAATTAGTTGAACAAATGAGACAATTGACTCATTCCAATGTTTGTTACTTTGGAAGAAGAGACGTTCCGTATCATT
>Ga0075439_12422_pt1 | contig 16321 bp, 16 predicted proteins | sample MintriSingleCell_FD_74264 | JGI IMG/M metagenome (GOLD analysis project Ga0075439, IMG submission 74264) | Marine eukaryotic communities from Monterey Bay, USA to study complex ecological interactions - Minidiscus trioculatus JGI Plate_4_G5... | ecosystem: Environmental > Aquatic > Marine >... | reverse complement strand
TTTTTTATGTACAGTGTACTAGAACCATAAAAATGACGATGTCCTAGTAGAACATGAGTATCCTGATAAACATTCCTTACAGTATCCTTCCTCCAACAAGTGAACATACCATCTCCACTTGATTAACACTTCTAAATGAACCACGAATAGATTACTTTCTTGAACCATCGTTTTACAACCTGAGGAGACCTCTTCTTCTGAGGAAGAACTGAACTGATCCACCTCGATAACTAACAACTATGTAATTACGATATCTGACCTACTCTCATAAAAGATACCGTGGCGTGCTACACTAAAGAGATAGAAGAAGTCGATGTATATTTATCATCAATCAATAGAAGATCTGTTGCGCTTCATAGAGGTCGTCGGATAAATGCATCCTATGCTCTGTGCATCCACTATAGGACACTGTTCCTTGCGGGCTTTATAGAGCTCTCCTCTTCAGAGCAGTACAAGCCTTCCTCATAATCATAATATGTTGTTGCGTCAGTTCAACTATTGATAAGGAGGTATAGTAATAGAAACGATAACATGAATGCAGATTAATCACTCATATATAACACTATGTGATTACTGAAAAACCCGTCTGCAGACAGCCCCGCGGGGCTTGTCGAGAGGCACCCGCGGTAGCGATGGCTAACCATTAGAACACAACTCAACAGATTGTTCGTTGCAATAGTTATATGTATCGATGTGTATGCTTTACCCAATTGATACCACACTCAATCATCGTTATATCTTATGCATATCCATACCAGATCTCAAGGTGTATGTGACCATGGTCGGTTGCCTTTCTCCATGAGATATACAAAGTGCATTAGTTATTAGGGCAGTAGTAAAAGTGTATACAATATGATGTTACAATAAAAATAAAGTGATATTCACTAACGGTGGGATTGAAAAAGAAAAAGTGATATTTGCTTATTGGTAGAATGGTTTGATTGTAATTAGTGATAATGATCATCAAATACACAAATCAATATTGCAAAATCAATATGAATATTGCAAAAACAAATATCAACTGAGTATAGTAGGATTGGTTGTGTCACATTCAAACTACATAAACTGTCAGTAAGTGCATAAAACATGGTAAAACCTATTTCAACAATGTGAAGGTGTTAGTTCAGGAAATACAACAACTGTATATCATGTAGATAATAGATTCGATTTCTCAATTAGTCACATCTCTGTCGAGGCCTCTGTTCGGGTTTGCTGAGTCCATACTCTCAACGACGGACTTATTAACAACCACTTTATATTCTTACTCTGTTGATTGTTTATATTACCATAACAGTAAACAATGTGATAGTGGTCAATATTTATGTTATATTCAAAAGAGTGATTTAGTACGTATCGTGCGTCGAGTACGGTATCTATTGGCTACGTACGAAAAATCATCTTTGCCATTTTGCCACTTATTGACAACGTTGATCAACACTCTTTACCTCCTACCTGCTTGTTAAATAAAACAACCAACACCTATATTATTATCTTCTACAACTACTATTGGTTGTGGTTAATTGAGAGGTGAGTCAGTTTATGCTGTGCGGTTGAATTAAATGGTTGTGAATTTACTGTCATTTTTTTAATATCGATTGCAATGCAACAATACAACAACTCTCATCAATTTGCAATCCACCACACCATCTATTATTTAAAGAACACATTCTACTTGAAATAATATATTGAATACAAACATATTCGGCGGCATGGTGTCTTACATTATCCATCGGCCAACGATTACAATTCATCATTGTTATTTTCGTATCTGAACCATTGCAATCAACAACAACAACAAATATGTATACGTACGATATCATTGGCTGATATCACGGTATATTAATATTCATATTATATAACAATAATATATTGTAAGGTAAGTTGTTTGTTGTAGTGTTGTGATTGATATTAAATTGTACATGGCAAATCTCACATTCATTTCTTCAATTTTCTCTCCTTAAAAGTTTTGCACAATGTCTGGTCAAAAGGGAAAACAAACGTACTATCCGTGTGATGATGAAGATCTTAGTCCAGAACGGACATATACACAAAGGTTTGCTACCTTGAAAAGTGCAAAGGAACATTTTGCATCCTTAGCTGAGGCATCTACTTCCGATACCCAAGATGAAGGAGAAGTCGAGGAGAAGAAGAACGATACATCTACGTCGGGAGTATTATCTACTCTTCAGGATGTACATGATACAATCCCTCTCCCTTTTGCATCATCTTCTATGTCGGGATCATCCAGTGACAATAAGAGAGGTAAAAGAGCTGCTGCATCACAATCAGGGAAGGAGAAGAAGAAAGCCAAGATATCATCCTCTACGTCGGGAGAAGGTAGAGATGTGTTTAGATTTGGTGATGGTAGTAATCCTACGCAAAGGAGTAGACAGATGGAACCAAGTAGCAACAGCGACGAGCAGCACATGATAGAGAATCGGCCATTCCAATCATCATCAGGCGAACTATTTAGGCTTATGGGTAGTCTGTTCAAGAGTCAGATACCTAAAGATCTAGTGGAGGAAGCTGAAAAGAGAAGTGATGGCACAATCAACAGCTTCTTGGCCTCTTTGGAAATCCTCATGCAAGAGTTTACTAAAGTTGGATCATCAAAGAAAGCATCACCTGCCATAGCAGTAGATCCATCGCCAGTGGAAGTGTCGAACTCATTTGATGCACTTAATGTGGATGCACAACCTGCCAGGTCTTCTGTTAGCACTCCTAAGAAGAAGGTGAGTTTGTATGTGTTGTGATCGTCTTTGAAATTATATTTGTATCATATACATATGTTGTAACTAAACGATATTTATCTTTGTGTATACTACTATCATATCATTACAGAATAAGTCGAAAGCTATGGTTGCTGCTGAGGCTACTGTGCAAAAGACAATGGAGGAGACAATGAAAGAGGAATCCAAGCTTGAGCGGAAGCATCGACTACTTGCCACGGAACGGGAGAGGTTGCAAAAGATTGAGGTGGAGAAGATGCAAAAGAGGTCGGAGGAGAAGGCACGTAAGGAAAAGGAGATGGAGGATAGTCCTGCTGAGGAGAGTATAGAGGACAATCCTTTTGAAGAAGCCGATGAAGCAGTCAAAGCTGCAGATGTCGATTCGGCCGAGGTTTCACCCAAGTCATCATGTATAGTGAGTTGGTTGTATGATACGTTCATTTCACACGTCTGTTCCTATGCTGTAACATCTCACATATTCCTATCTCCTTCTATTCATTTTCTGTTCATACACAGGCCGACATGTCTAATCCTTCTTCCGTCGTGAAGGACACTCCTGTGGTTGACTCGGAGGGACGTACTCCTGTTGAGGAGGGTAAGATCACGGAATCATCCTCCCCTGATGACTCCAAGAGTAGTCCTATTGACTTGGATGTACTATCTCCTACCATCTCCAAAGTCTCATCTGAAGAGAGTACTTCTATCGAGGAACAATCTACTTTTTCCCAAGTAGAAGTGTTGAAGGCCGAGATGGCAGCTATGGAGGCCAAAATAAAGGAACAAAAGATGATTATTAGCCGATATGAATCATCAGATGAATTTGTTAATCAATTGTCTACTTCGGGTAAGAAGTTTGATGCTCATTTATCTGACAAGGGTGAGGGGTTTGATGCATATTTGTCTGCTCAAGGCGAGAAGTTAGCTGCACTTCTAGACGACAATCAGAAGGATTCAGGTAAGTCTGTTGCTTGTATCATATGATCTGTTTGTCAGTGACTTGAGTTATTATGGCGCCATCTTACATTATTGTTTTGACCTTCCTATCTCATCTTCCACTAGATGGAGATACTGTCATGGAGGTATCAGACGGCAGTACACCAAGTGCAACTTCTTCTCGAGAGACTGTAACAACTGACACCGAGGTTTCGTCGGGCAGCATCCCATCGAGTTTATCTTCATCGTCATCGGCATCATCAGCAGGAGAAGGTCAAGCTGACAGTGTTATTCTACTTGGAGATGATCTTCTTGCTGATATAGAAGTTGATGATTTCAGAATACAGATTTTAGACAATCTTCGATGTCTTTTAGAAAATAAGAGCATACACATTCAACAACTCGGTGTCCGTCAAGATGATAACGAATGTACAGTAATTTCAGTGTTAACCGCAATCATACACGCTCATTCAGCCGATGGTAGGGTCTCTAATGAGGTGTTTCGCTCAGTAATAACCACTCTTGGTATTGCTGTTGCCAACAAAGTTCGACATCTAGGCAGTCAATCTCAGTTTTCTTACTTGGATTTAGAATCAGTGAAACAGTTTTTACAATCATTCCTAGATGATGTTACTACACTTGAAACTAGTGAGACCGACATGTTCATTAGTACAGTGAGAAAGGATTTCTTGAGTCAGTTGGTATCTGATAAACGAGTTGCACAGGGTGAGTGTCTTACGTTGTCTGTTCATGTACCAACCTTTGCTACCCTTGATCTAACAAATGTCTGTACTTTTTAGTTTTCCTATCAAATGGTCATACTTGCACTCTCACAAACAGGGAGGATGGTAAATTTGATTTGCTTGACTCATTAATCTGCCCAAACATGGGTCTCAACAGTGCCTTTAGAATCACATGTAATACACTTGACGATCTGGAAGTAGCTTTGTTGAGTTTACTATCAAGCCGTATGGGTAGTAACAATATGCAGAGTAGAGTATTTCAAGCGTTGACCATCTCATCGTCCGCTTCGACAACTCCACTATCGGCACAAGACTTGACCGGCCGCATCTCTCACCTCGTTGGGGGCTTTACAAGCCAATCGTCTCCCGGTTCAGATGTTGGTAGTGTGCCGAATGAAGCTGCTAAGAAGATCGAATGTAAGTGAGGCTTGACATATCTGTTCTACTCTTGAAAATACAATCTCATCTCTTCTGCCGTTCGTGTTGATATACAGTCCAAGATTTAGTGAAGCAAGCTGAAGATGCCTATGGATTAGATGCATTAGAGTCGTACAGCAAAGCCGCTGACTTATGCACATTAGCCTTGAGTATTTATTCAGATAACAAGGAGGCTCTGATACTTCGTGTACGCGCTAATATGAGATTGAAGAGTAAGATCTTGTTTGATATCAGTATGTCTTTCAAAGCCACTCATTTACATTCTCACCAAACACCACTTGTTCTTCTTTTCATAGAATGGGAAAGTGTCATATCTGATACGACAATTATATTAAGTATGGACGATAATAATATCAAAATGATATACAGTCGGGGTAATGCTAGCATGAGAATGGGGAAATATCAAGAGGCTTTAACCGACTTCAATGTTGCACTTACATTGACACCTTCAGAACCCGAGATGGACATGTTGAATAGAAATATTGCCATATGTACCAAGCATCTTCCTGTTTCTATAGATGTATCCGATGATTTGAAGATGTACGAGACAATAGAAGAGGATGATTCGCCAACTCCAACCAATGATATGATTGAGTGTATGATGGCCATGGAAGAGGAGGAATATGACGAGGTCGTCCGGATAGCCTCGGATATCATCTCGACAGATCCTACTAGCAAGTGGTTTCATATCCGTGGTTTGGCTCATCAAGTGCTCGGCAACTACAAGGATGCTCTCAATGATTATATGGATGCCGATTCTCTTGATCCGACAGATGAGATTAGGACAGTATTGAATGCTAGGGGTAAAGAATGTGTGGAGAAGCTAAAGGATTTCAATCTTTTCAAAATGATTAGTGACTCGACAGTTCCTCCAGAGTCTTTGAAGGATTTTTCGAAGAATGATATCCTTAAAGCAAGAAGATTTTTCGAGCATGATAACCTTGAGAACTTGGCGAAAACGACACTAGGCAACATAAGCCGCTTCATTCCAGTTACCACCAATTCAGCAAGTACCAATTATACACGATGCGGGGTGGTAGGATCTTTCCCTGTCACAGGTCAACATGCCGAGGAATATGGCCCTCTACACGGCCGAGGAAGGAATGTTATTCCACAGGGACCTACTCCATTTGAGTTCTTCAGAGCTATGCGAGTATTATTGATGCAGCATCATGGCATCTCTTCCGAATTGGCTAACATTATCGCCATGCATTCGTTTGTCTGGCTTGATTTTGTTCCATTTACTCTTGATAAGAAAGCTTCTACGGAGGGTGTCGATCATGAAAACTACGAGACTCTGAAGAATGGTTGCGAAGGAGCTGTTGTCAAGTATATCAGTGATGTTGTAGCACAGTTACATCTTACACACATCGTGGTTATCGGTAGACATGCAAAGGAGTTTGTTGAAAAACATCGTGATAAGTTATTCTCTTCGGAAGTCAAAGTCTACTATTGTCTTCATCCTTCGAAGATGAGCATGGGTGCATCCAACCATGAAGTATTTGATACTCTCACTACTATGAATAAAATGATATACGATTTACGTGGAGAAGAGTGCAAGCCAATCAACATTGAGTTCATGGAAAACAACTTTCAAACTTATATCAGGGACAATGTTTGCGGTACTGGTGGTAGTGATGAGTATGTGTACGTTGGAGAGCGTGATGGTGTACCTGTTTTATACGAGCGTTCAAGGACTGCATTTGAACGACTATTGTCAGACAAAGACGCCTTTCACTCACACATTCCAAATCAAGCAACAATTCAAAGTAACATGGAGGAAGGAACGCCTACTCATTTTGCAGGGCTTGACATCAAGATATACAAATTTGATAGCAAGGATGCTCCCTCTTTGGAATTCGGTGCTCAGACAGGCACATCTCAGTATGAGGAATGGTTTAAGTGTCCTGAAAAGTGCTTGTATCCAATGGTGTATGTCGCAAGGTACGGACCGAAGAAAGTGATCACTCACTATGCAACTGGACATGTTGAAATGAAGGATATGATAAGAAAAGACGGTGGTACATTTAGAGACGAAAACTTTCCAACCCGAGCAGACTTTGAAAGTGGCAATGTCAAAGAAGTTGCAGGATTGAGAATCGAGATGTACAGATCTGATAGTGATGAGGCTGTCAAGTTCAGAGATATGGAACCTGGAGCTCAGACGGACACAGACGAGTTTAAGGAGTGGGAGGAAAAGGTGAAAAGTCCACAGATTTATGCACATGCAGTCGATCTTGATACTCTCAGTGTTGTTAGTGTTATTGGAAATGCTGTATCGACTATCATTGGCCTCAACAATTGTGGTAATATCGACATTACCAAAAATATTGCCTCGGAAGTAAACGGAGAATTGGAGAAAATAGGACTCAAGATTGAGTCAGGAGGAAGCACCAAGCCAGGTTGGGATAATTGGGAGGAAGCAATGAAATCTATTGAGAAGGGGTTGTCAGTGTTGATCTACCTTAGAATTGAAAATCAGGTACCTGGTGCTCATGTGGTTAAGTGTAATCGCAGAAAAGATAGTTATCACCTACCATTCATCCTAGCGGGAGTACAACTTGATCCAGGGAAAGAAGCAACTGTCGAATGTGAAGCAGTAGGTGTCCCCGCTCTTGACGAAAACGATTTCAAGACGGAGGCTGCCAAATTAAAAGTATTACCAAAGAACAAGAGGATCGACTTAGGCAGAGGAAACAGTAAGTACAGTCTTTGTTTTCTCTTTGTCTCAAACTCTAAAGCTCACACTTTATATCATCTCTTAGAATGTTGCAAAATTGACGGATGCGTAAAGCAAGGGAAAAAAGCAAAAGATCATATGTGTGCTGGTCATTACAACCTTTTTCAGAAGGCCGACAGAGATACAACAGAGGGTGATGGTTGAAATGATACGATTAATATATCTTTAGTGAATAGAGATGAAGCAAATACATAAAATCAATTTATAAGGTGCAACTTGTTATTACTTGTTAACTTCTCTTCTGAGTCTTTTCTAGACTATCGTTTGATGTCGATGTACCCTCTAACCAACGAACATATTCTTGATGAAATGTCTTTAATGACACTGACAAATCACTTTCTAACATCTTCTGAATAGATGAACTACCGGATCTTTCAATGATGTGTTTGGCGGATAGTATGGAAGGAAGATCGATTGATAGACTCAAGTTTGCTTTTGATTCAAACACTACATGGTTCTCTTTTGGCACGACATTGACTTTGTGTACAGAGACAGTAGTGATCTTATCGTCAGTTAGAGAGTTATCATTAGCAATCTTATTGAAAAGCCCTCCTTTTATAGATGTCTTATCACTAATGACTGTAAGCTCCATGACAGGATATGTTGTTGTTGATGATTTGGAAATCTCAACTGCAATAGTTGCAGTGCTATGTACTTGAATGCCAGGCAAGTTTAATCCAGGCGAAGTAACCTCAAACAATCTGATGTTATTTTTATTTGATTTAGTAATGTGTATATTATCGAGCCCTTGTTCATAGCTATGTAACTCATCTTCAATGTCGATATCAAGCTCTATTATTTTATTGTTTTTTGATCCGCGGAGGAAGATATGAGGATGACAAGAAAAGAACTCGTAAAGAGACTTGCTTTTATCAATGGGTACAGCATCTGAAGCTACCATCGCCTATTGAGGAAGGAGAAAGCAGTAATGTACATTTCTTAGGATATATTATATGGATGCACATTAATATAACAAAACGAACAAAAAAAACTCACCTCTCCCACAAGGTTGGTTGTCATCATGGATGACGACGATTCTTCTTTGAGAATAGGCAGATCAAACTGAGGAGTAGCTACAATACTAGGTATATCAGTGCTACGAGGTGGGCTGTTTTGGCCATCAACTCTAAATGCTGCTGCAATAGTAGTGCTTTGCATAACAAGAAGTATAATTGCTCCGAAGCGTAGAAGAGGAGATGGAGTCGAGTAAGACATGTTATTATTGATTATTGCAATGCCCAATTAAGTCAATATATCGATCAACAAAATGAAGTGAGCAGCAGCAATTACAGCTTGCACAATGTGATGTAGTAACTAACTAACTATCATGTGAGTGAAGATATTAAATATTAGCAAATTATGTTTGTTATGAGGGATCAGGGCAGCCAATTTTTAAGGGGATGTTACCAATATGGCGAGGAGAGACAGATATAGTGCTCTGCGGTTTAATTATACACTATGGCGTTGGGTTGATGTGCTAGATATTTGTGTACGATAATGTAGGCTAAAAAATTTGGTTGTATGATTTTTTAGTGCCAAAGTCGTGAGTAGATGGTGTAGCGTTGAGAGAGTAATATGTGCATAGGTGAAGAGGTACTCAATGATACAACCAAACCAATATAGACCAATATCATTAAATTCTGAATCATTGCTTTGAAGTCGAAGCAGCAGTGAAGAACCACCGACTTGAAAGAAGAAGAAGACAACGACGACAACCATGATATCTAAAACGAGTTTGTACAAACTTCTTATTCTCCTTCTACCAACTGCAATGGTAGTTGCCTCAACTGTAGTTGATGATAGACTAGAATATTCATATCCTAAGATGCCCGTATCGCAATGGCCACATAAGCATGTATATGTAGCAGCAGGTAGTGATACTAAAGTTCTAGGTATCGGCAATCATCATGATTCTAGTCGACCTTTACCGCTTGGCGTACCGTTTGAGATAGATGTGAGTTGTATATTCTTCTTTTGCAACTTATATTGAATATAATCTTACAACATGACTCCTCGTACCCCCTCAAAAAGACGCCTTTATTTCGAGGTAGGATACTCATAAGGTTCCGAAGCACCAAGTCAGATGATCCAACGGCACATAATGAATACTTTAGCGCATCAAAGAAAAGGCTCCTAATGCAGACAGTTGTTCAAGGACGGTTTAAAAAGAGACTGAAGATGTCGGATGTTTACTTTGGATCTACATTCCCTCAACCTCTTGCATATGCCCCCCCACCAACAATGTCGAAGCTGATAGACAGCATCTTGCGAAGAGTAGCACCAGGATTAATCTTAGATTTATCATCCGATTCTCCAAAGGTACTAGCTCCATTAGCTGGTACTGTGCAGACAATGTCAATTGATAGTCCAGGAAACGAGCCCGACATTACAATGCCAAGGATAACTGAGAACGTAGTGTCGTCTCTTGGAAAGAGCTTTAGTACTCCAGCTAAGCGTCAAAAGATTCTAAGCAATCCAAAATACGCTTCAAACTATGAGTTCAATACGAATGATGTGTACACATTTCATTCGAATGATGATACTATGGACTATGGCCGAGGAACAATGCACATCCCGGTATACGGAGAGTATGATATAAAAACAGCTATTGGAAATCAGCCAATGAGTTTGACAGGTATAGCGAAAGGTGGTAGTATTCTCTATGATTTGAAGATCTTCCATGCCAAATAAGTAGAGGAGTGTATATGTACATAAAGTAGAAGAAGGTTGAACAGTACACGAGCTTGTCATAACTGGCGTTGGTACCTACTTGACGAGACGATCGGATTACATATCACATTCTCTTCTATTTCATCCTTCTAGATACAAACATACTCACTCGTCTCAATCGATTCGGTCCAAGTATCAAACCAGATTGTTATCATCTACAGTGTCATCCAATGAGTTATCTTCTGCTACCTTATCCTCGTCTGTTGTTGATTGTTCAGGTGTCAGTTCTACCTTCTTCTCCTCAAACAAAAAGCATGCTTTGTCTAGAGGCAAAATCGATCGTTTGCAGATCAGATCATATCAAGAACTATAATGTCTACCGCATCATCGACATCGGTTTGCTCTTTATTGTCACCATATTGATCCTACATTACGATACGACAATCATTGTCCACTTCTACTAAAGCATGCTCGTGCTGAATAAAGACCTGACTATAGGGATTCTCAAACGATGGCGGTGCTTTGGTAAAGCCTAGATTTGCCTCATCTGTTGTTGTTACTGTTTCTACATATCGAATACTAGCTTTGTTTGTCCCAATGTTCATTTGATGGTTGATGTCTAATTTGATTTTGGATACATCAAACCCAGTCTGCCAGATAAATTTCCCTCCAATCTTGGTATGAGTGTCCACGCCATTATGTAACTTGGCAAAATTGGGAGCATATCCCAAAGATGCACAATCTGCGTCTTGTTCTTCAATACAAGTTAGTGTTGATAGGATAGATCCGATGGGATCTTCACACACTTGTTCAACATTCCTAAGATGTTGAGGAGAACCCAATACTGCCTTTGTAAGAACCAATGCTGATACTAGTGAGGAAAACAACATGACTAATACCTTTTGCGATATGTGACTGTATGAAAGTGTTTCAGATTCTACTTCTACTAGTATGATGTAAGGAGAAGGGGCATGGATGCTGTTAGTGTTGGAAAGGACTAGCCTCCCATCACTTAACTTCTACTCACATCTAATGTTTGTTGTCTGAGTGTAGGGGAGCCCAAAATTCAAGGATACCTTTATATCCTTCCGATATCCTTTCTCGACCTTCCATACTCTTCTGGCCCTGCTTTCACTCCTCATCCAAACTCCTCATGAACCGATTCAATCGTTGTATGTACTCAACAACACGAGGCCCGTCTACAATGTCGTTGTGCCCTTTATCCGGTACCCACCATGGTTCTGTCTTACAATCCTCCGGAACTGCTGCCTGTAATGCGACACTTAAACAAATATGCAAAGACAAAGATAATGATGAGATTGATACTGTATCATGTTAAAAAAACAAAGAAAACCCGTCATTACAAATGAATAAAAGATAGTACGTACCCATGCTCAAATTTAACTTCCACATCCTTCTTCCCGTGTATAATAAACACCTTACACTTAACTTTCTTAATCCTGTCAATATTAGGGAATATATCCAAGCATGCCAATGCCCTAGATGGAGTTAGTACTCTCATCCCACTTGTAAATGGTGAATGTAATATCAATCCACCGACATTATCACGACGTGATGCCAAGTAACATGACGGGCCACTGCCGACACTTTGTCCATATAAGATAACATTATGTTCATGCTTTGTGACGTTACTAACAACCCATTCATATACCAATTTAACATCTCTATAGGTATTCTTTTCCATTGGTATACCACCAGATTCTCCATAGCCTGAATAATCATATACCAATACGTTGCACTTTAGATTTTTGGCAATTAAACATTGCAGGCCTGCCATCGCGCCAATATCTGTAGCATTTCCGTGGGAGTATAGTATAGTCTTGGTTTTATCAGTAATTTCATTTGATGGTAATTTATATAATAATGCAGCGATATATGTACCCGTGCGTTTCTGTGGACCAATCTTGATGGGATGGATTGTACCGTTAAAGGATGGCAAGTTGCCTAGAATGGATGTATCGGGTATGAAGTTATATGTAACACCACCATTTGTATGATCTTCGGAATCAATTTTAGCACGATGTTTAGCACGTTTACGTAATTTATTGCTCCGTTCGGTCATTGCAACTATTGGATCTTGTGATGCAGCCTCTTGTTGACGTTGTTGTTGTTCTTGACGATTCTGTCTTTGTTGTTTTCTTTTTGCCTCATCATCTGCTTGGTCATTACTATTCTTCTTCTTATTGTTGTTGTTCATTTGATGTGAGGAAGATGTATCTATTTCAAATGTACCTAAATCACTATCGTCATCGTCGTCATCATAATAGTCCTCGTCATCTTTCCCTTCCATGCGTCCAACTCCATTTTGATTGGTACCTTCTTCATCATCATCTTCTAACACTTCACCATCCTTGTTAACCCTCTCAAACTTATACAATGGCGGATCAGGAGGGAAGAATGTTAACGCACCTGCCACAGATCCCTTTGAAAAGCCTGACCGTACCCAAAGATAAAAGAGAGCAGTTATAGCTGGTGGACAACAACAGCTACACATAATTTATCTTATGTTGTTTTGTGCTTACTGAGTAATTATCAGACGGATTTGACTGGCCGAAATGAAGGCTGAATACCTAATCAAATTATGACGCAATCCTAAATTGAACTAGCACACCAATACCCTCCTATATATTATAGATTGCAATAGCACCTACGGTTGTGCTTGAGTTTTGAGTTTGTTTGTGTTTTGTGGGTGGTATCCTACTTAAAACCTCATCATCTTCGATACATTTAGATATCATTTGATTGATTGAGCGAGAGACAACTAACACTAATAGGAGAACAATCATGCCGTGGCAAGCAGCACCCTCCCTAATTATCATCTTCGGTGCATTTAATGTTGCCGCTGGTCTTATTTGGACAGTTGACAGAGCATATTATGGAAAGGTATGTTCTTTGTATTGCATGGAAATTTTGTTTGTTGGTGTTGATTTGCAATTCTATATACCGTGATTACATGTCGGGGTATATCGCGCAGTATGTTTACTTGGTAGCTTTTGATTGATTGCTGATTGTTTATATACCTACAAGAATAAGGGAATTTATATTATGTACTGATGATAAAAGTACCACCACCTCAACTTATCTCACATTTTATATTGCTTGCAAAACTATCTCCAATACAAACATCAAACAATACAACAAAACAATAACAGAAAGGACGATCTATAGGGCATAATCAATGGAGCTATGCTATGGAAAAACGCGATGAGCGTATAGAAAATTATCGAGCAGCAGCGAAAAAGGAATGATGTGTTGGTCAAAATTAGACAATAACTGGGAAAATATAATTGTTGGAAGTAATATGGTAGGATTATTGGAGAATTGAGGTGTGTTAAATTAGGTGGGGCTGGGTGTGTATATTTAAGGAGTATACTACGGTAGAATACTACGGTAGACCTTCATTCGGGAATAAGATTGCAAGAATCTTAAAAACTAGAAAATAAACATAATGTTACATTAAATTCAATTGTGTGGTGCCTTGAATTGTTAATAACAATGTTATGCACTCTCTAATAATTCTACTCTAGATTATGACATTCCAAGATCATGCTAAAGACCAAACCCCAATTGTTTTCTTTTAGTTTAGTTGTACACCATGTACTTGGGAGTAGAACTAAACTTCTTGTATCCCTTCACAACCTTGTTTACACTGTCCAAAAAGTCCTTCTCGCTAACGCTCTTCCTCCTGGCCCGGATGGCAAACATACCCGCTTCTGTACAAACACTATGCAACTCTGCCCCGGTAGTATTAGGACACAGACGAGCCACTAATTCAAATCGAATATCACGATCACAATTCATACGCTTTGAATGGATCTTGAGGATATGCCCCCGTCCTTCCAAGTCTGGTAAGCCGAATTCAACCTTACGATCTAAACGTCCAGGACGCAATAATGCGGGATCTAGTGTATCAGGCCTATTCGTTGCCATCAAAACTTTAATATTTCCACGGGCATCAAACCCATCCAACTCTGTAACAATTTGAAGCATCGTACGTTGTACTTCATTATCACTTCCATTATCATCACTTCCAGATCGTGCCCCACCAATGGCATCTACTTCATCGAAGAAGATGATACATGCACGTTTCGACCGAGCCATGGTAAAGAGTTCACGGACCATACGTGCACCTTCTCCGACATACTTTTGTACTAGTTCGGAACCAATAACACGGATGAAACAGGCATCTGTTCGGTTGGCCACTGCACGTGCCGTGAGGGTTTTACCTATTTATTAATTTGGATTAGTTGACAGGAGAGGTTTAGATGTCGGTTAAAGATAAGGGATATAAAATTAAGTCCATTATATTAAAACTCACCTGTACCGGGAGGACCATATAAAAGCACACTAAGTTGGAAAAGTGAGTGAAGGAAAGAGGATTAGCATATACACTTATGGCCAAAAAGTACAACCAGCAACAACATCAACTTACCCCTTGGGTGGTTCAATTCCCAAAGCAACAAACCGTTCAGGATGTAACAATGGTGTTTCCAACACCTCCCTTAACTTTTCCATAGCATCCTTTGCACCGCCTACATCTTCATATGTAACATCTGGCTTATCTTCCACGGTCATCAATGATACAGTAGGGTCAATCTTGGGTGGTAATGGAATTTGAATAGAGTACTTAGCCCTATCAACACCTACACGCATTCCTTCCTCGATATCCGTGGGTGCCACCTTCTCACCTAATCCAACAACAAATTTGGCAATTTGTTTTACATTAATAACATACTTATTACCAGCTAATTGTGCTGAAGGGTTGGCATCTGCAGCAGCCCCAGCACCTGGTGCACTACCACCATTTTCAGCACCCTCCTCACCAGCAATAATTTTAGTACACCGTGCCACCTGAAGTGGTGCCTCCTCCTGCATCATTTGTTTATCACCAACTAAATCCCATTGACTGGGTTGTGATAATCCCGTATCACTTTCTTTAATACCAATTAAATCTTTTACTGTTTGTTGATGCTTCTTTATCTCAGCTTCAATATCTTTAATTGGTACAGTGTATGGACCTAGGCCGTAGGATTTTAGAAGTGCAATGTCCTCAGAGTCTAGAGGTGGTGGTGCATCTGATTGATCATCTGTATTATCATTTACATTACGTGTTTGACATTCTCCACTCGCCATTGTTTGTTGTGTTGTGTTGTGTTGGTATTGGTTATGATTTTATGTTTGGTATGTTGTGGGTATCTCTTAGTTGTTAACCTTTACAAATTTGCTCGCCGCCGCTTCAACTATCAAAAGTCTTATAATATAGTCTCTGCGATTATAATCCTACTGATCTCCGTATTATCCACTCTCTCACCTCTTTTGCTGAATGCAATCGATAATTCGACAGGGATAGGTGGGTTCACAATCAGTTTGACCTGTGGTCTACGTATCGACCTCAACCAAATAACTAAAACTGAATAATAACAGTAACAAACAACTCTCTCTTTTGCAGCCTATTAGTGCTCTCTCATACCTATTATCATCTCATTTCATGCGCTAATTGCAATTGATTCGGTGTAGTTTAAAGGTGATCGATTGTATGTGGTAGATACTGCAATAATTTGCTACAACAAATCTTTCACATCAAAATATCAGTTGCTTTTGCTATTTTTAGAAATACTATAGAAGATAATATATCTGTTATGACCCGCACCTCAACACAAGATGGATTAGCTGCCGCTGCAGTAGCTGGTATATCAATTGTACTTGTGCGACAGCTACTAAACAGTATAGATGAAGAAGAGAAGGAGATTTGTAAAGCAAATTACAATCTCAACAACAATAACAACAATACCAACAGACGAAAGTATACATGGATGCCATGGTGGTGGCCTATAATTGCAATACAAAGATGGAAGAATAAACAACAAAATAGTAATAGTATTGATACTGAACAATATGAACATAGAGGGGCATGTAACTGTGGATCAATCCGGTTTTTAATTAGAGGTGCACGACAGCTAAACAATCAAGGGATGAGCAGTAATAATATCAATTCATCACCAAGCAAAATACGGTTTCGCTGTATACCAATATCAGCATCAAACTTT
>Ga0075439_12998_pt1 | contig 16323 bp, 9 predicted proteins | sample MintriSingleCell_FD_74264 | JGI IMG/M metagenome (GOLD analysis project Ga0075439, IMG submission 74264) | Marine eukaryotic communities from Monterey Bay, USA to study complex ecological interactions - Minidiscus trioculatus JGI Plate_4_G5... | ecosystem: Environmental > Aquatic > Marine >... | reverse complement strand
CATCCTATCCGATGCAGTTTTGCACGCTGATTCCGAATATGGTACTATCAGGCGGCGTTGACCAATAGGTAAAAAGTTATTCAGTATAAATTGATTCACTAAGTAGAAGTGCATAGTAAAATATGGCCATTTTTCAAAAGTGTATCTACACCTAGCCGTTCGGCATGTGAACTACAAATATATAGTAGAGGAGCCTTCTGCAATTTTAGGCCATAATTCCATGTAGTTTTATTGCAATGGCCGATCATTCGACATTTTTTTGTATGAGGGCCACTGTATAAACTCTCATAAAAAGGATGCTGGAGTGTGAGCTTTTTTTTGAGTGGAAAGGTATCCTAAAAATGCTTTTAAATTGAGCAAGGTAAGTAAGAAATAAAAAATAGAATAAGTACCTATCTATCTTAAAAATACCGGTATCTTCCAACCAGGCCAGCTTTCTTGTTTGCCTCATCGACTGCTACTTTGAACGTCCCTGATATCTCCTTTAAACCATTAGCATTCTTTTTCAGCTCCCTCTCTTCATTCAGATAGGGCATTACTCGTTGAACAAATGGGATACTTTTAGGTGCTGGATAGTTCGCACCTTCAATATCAAAAGATTCGGGGTATTCTCTGAGCAGAAGTATGACAACTTCCAAAACTGATCGATGATGACAATGTTTGAGAAGATAGTGAATCGGCAACTCATTATCCCGACAACCATACTTATAACCTGTGGTAACTCGAACCGATTCAGGGCAATTCATTATAATATACTTGCAAATCTCCAGTGATGCTGTGCTTCCACGATGACGAATCAAAGCAAGGCATACAAAATGCAGTGGAGTCTTTCCTTCACAATCTGTTTTCAACATACCCTCCTGGTATTGTTCGGCCATCCATTTGAAAAGATGATATTCACATTCTTGTCGGCCTTTTATGATCATATGTAAAGGATAATCACCGCCAGTGAGGTAAACTGCTATATCTATTTCTCTAGTCTCTGCTAGTTGCCTGGCATTTGTTGTGATTTCACTTTGGCTGGCTTGTTGATGAGCTTGAGGGTATGCCCAAAAGAATCTTTTGATCGTATCAGCAGTGCACTTTATCCCATCGATGATACCCTCTCTTTCTCGGTAGCTATACATTCTAATCAGGGTATGCACTGGTGGCTTTTTAATACATTGCTCGTCATCAAAGACCCAGGGGTAATTCTCGGCAATGTAAGGCATCAATACGCAGTGTGAAGGATGCCCAGCAATTGCATAAATAGAACACTCTTCTCCACCCCATAGTAAAGCGTAAGGCAACACCTCGATTAGAAACTTAATCAATGGGTGAGAATCATCTCCATGAAGCTCAGTACAAACTTCCATAAGGAGTGAGCTTCTATCTTCTGCCACAAATATCTTGGCCAGGAGAGGGTTTGCAGTAACCTCGAGAATAACACGTTCCGTCAACAGAATTACATTCTCTTCTCCTTGCTGTATCTCGGTCACCAACTCATTGAATTGAGCCTTAACATCATCGTCAACATCTTCGTATGGCAAATAATCTCCCATGATAAGTAGATTTAGTCCAACTCTCTTTCTTAGAGTTAACAACCTACACTTCTTTGATGTTATGCCAGTCAGTTGACACTCAAACCTCAAACATGCCTAACGTGCAACAGACTGACATGATTGAACTGGCTACATACTCCCTAGAGAAGATAGGACATGATTGATAGCAATCCCACATGTTTGTGCACATGATGTGATCACTTTTCTATTGAGAAGAATGTGGCCGGATACCAACGGCATACAACAAATCAACTGCTGCTGGTTTCTCATCCAACTTCTCTTCCTGTTCAATAGATGACACGGTCACTACATTATCAACCATCTCCCATTCCTCATCATCCTTCTTTCCATCATCTTCTATTGCAGCACCACTCTCAACTTCTTCTTCGTCATAAACAGGCAACTCCTCAGTCGGAATCATCTTCTTCGTATCAGATTCTCCACCGGTACCACCTAAAAACTTGGCCCGATTTGTCCATACTTCAGGTCTACTCCATATAATTATACCCATTGTAAATGTTGGTAGTACTATCACTATTGGTAAAAAAGGATTAGCTTGTACCCATGTAAATACTTTAGATGGTAGAGATGCTGTAATTTTGGGCTGTTGCATATGTCTTGCCTTTTCTATATTGATTGTATTACCTCGTGATTGCAATGATTGTTTTGATGCATCTATTATGGGTTTTGTACTCTTCTTACTGTCATTAGCAGCAGTAGTGAGTGTTAACTTTTTTCTCTTTGCAAAGCTTACTTTGCCTTTCTTTTTTGATGTAGTTTTCCATCGTCGAGCAAATTGATTATATAATATTGTACTACTGCTAGTACAACTACTATTATTGGGTAGCAGAGATCTTCTGCATAGGATAGTGGATAACATTGTACTCAAAGTGATAATCTGATGAAATTGATGAGGATGCCCTATTATTTGCTCGGATATTCAAGATTTGATATGTAAGCAGTGTTATACTAAACTAAACGGTATCACGGTATACAACAGATTGATATGAGTGGTGGATTGCAGAAACATGTAATCCGATCTGCAAAGTGAGAAGCAATACCATGCATAATATGTGCGGTAGAGAAACACTTAGGATCAAATACGGTCAAACCGATTTATTCCACGCGTAGTATCGCTTATAATTTCATTGCAGTATAAACCGCCTTTGTTCTCTTGACCGGTTTATATTTTCAACTAACACTCCAACCATAACTTCCTCCTCCTTCTATTAAACATACTTACAATACAATAAAACAAAGATGCAATCACTCCGTCGTATAATTACACAAACCTCCACCACAACCCTTCGTCGTCACTTCTCAACACCCGCCGCTGCTCCATCCGGCTTAATGAAATTAAACTTCAATTTACCACAAGAAACATTATACTCCTCAACACCAGTCCAATCTGTAATTGTCCCAGGTGCCATGGGTGAATATGAAGTAACTGCTGATCACGTACCAATCGTTGCAGAGTTAAAAGCTGGTATGTTAAGTATTAAGCATGAAGATGGTGATGATGAGAAGTACTTTGTACCCGGTGGGTTTAGTTTAACTCATGAGGGTTCTACTACGGTAAGTTTTTGTGTGTATTGTCTGTGTGGCCATTGCAATATCGATATATATTGGGGTGGATTAAATGAAATTTATGATCGAATTTAGATGTTTTTTTATTGTTGTGTTGTTGTTTTGTTAAGTTTCATACCGCTAACTCATTAATTCAACCCCAAAATATACACAACCACAAAATGAATGGCTAATAATAACTAATAACAATAAACCAACCACACCACCTCAAAACTAACAATAAAACACAAACAAAACAAATTAAAGGATATCGTATGTCCCGAGGCAGTTAAATTAGATGATCTAGATCCTTCCGCCGTAACAGCAAATTATGAGGCGGCCAAATCAAAAGCAGCCTCACTTGAGGCCGGTAGTGCCGAGGCTGCCGAGGCATTAATAGAAGTTGAAGTTAATAGGGCCATGGGTGCGGCATTGGGTCAGACTCTTGCTTAGATGATTTGTTGGGTTGATGGGTATTAATGAATTGATTTGGGGGTTGGAATTATTTGAATTGAGGGTGGTGCGGGGATTGTATATCAGTTCAATTTGAATTGAGGGGATAAGGTGGTATATCAAGGGAATTATGTAATAGTTAAGGGGGTGTATTGTTAAGGATGGTTTGTTTAGACGAGTCTATTATCTGATTGGGGATTGGGTTCATGATTTTGAGGGATGAGGATAGGATGGAGATCAATCTTTAACACAAAAAACTATAAAGGAACTCGTTTTACTTTCGTCCCGTAACACAGAGTATAATATCTGAAAGATAATATGCACGATATGCAATCCTCCTACTCTTAGCAAAGTGAAGCATGAACTAGAAGACTAGAGCGAACAGTATAAGGCTGGAGTATGCCACTCGTGGGCAAAACTGTATATTTGTGGACGATACGATACGGTATTTGCAAATCTTGCTACTAACAACTATTATACCTAGCAAATCGAGATGAACTTTACACATTAGATAGCGCCCAATCACAAGGCCGACGAGCTCTACAATAAAGTATAATATACATAGAGTGGTGGTGATATTGCTGATTAGCGGTGTACTATACCACACGGGGGTAGAAGAGAACAACTACATACACAAACACATCACGTGTACCTTATTTTTATTTTGTTACAACCGTATACCACTACCTTCTAAAACATACCCATATCATTGGTGTAAGTCATTAGTTTTGTGCTATGTATCATTTCAATAAATTTGCGGAAATTAATCCTAAGCATTCTCTGTATATCATACAACCTTTTATACCTCACAGCGGCAAATAAAGAAAAAGAAGTGAAAGCATGGGTAAAAGTAAAAAGTCAAAGAAGAATAAGAAAGGAGGCACTAAGAAGACGACCTCATCGTCCAAACCTTCTTCGGTAGGAGGTAAGTAATTAGCAATGGAACAACCAGTTGATTTTCTGAATAGTATTGGGTTAATCTTCACCATCAGCAGATACACCGTTAGAGAGAATTTTTATGTCTATGTGCATATTTTACAACTATACTCATGTGTTAATAATCTCCGTTCTATAATAGATGATGAGTTGTGTGAACAGTTTTCTAATTTGAATTCGAATGATGTTGGCGATGATAATGAATCAACTGTATCGTTGTCTCCTTCCGAAAGATATGCGAAAGGTTTGGAGCTCATAGCTGGTCGTGACGAGATGGAAAGAATGTTGACAGACGAAGCTAATGCCAAAGAACTCAGCGAGAAAGAGGACCTAGGCCATCTTTCCTATTTAATCATGGCTATGCAAACAGTAAACATAGCCGAGTGTGGGATCTATGAAGAAGAAAAGCACATGAGTTTGGTATATGCCGAAGAACATTCTGACGAAATGTTTGCTGATGGGGGAACGCATCTCTTTGACAAGCTATCAAGGGCTCGTATAAATGCAGTGATGGAAGATCCTTCAAGAAAAGCTGAATTGAAAAGGCTTAAAGAAGTGGGAGACACCGAGGGTAGTCTACGCCTGATGAAGGAGATTGGCCAGGCAATGGAGGACGAAGAGAATTCGATTAGGGCTAGGGCGGGGATGCCTCCTAAACATCGGGAAGATATGTTCATTGGCACATTGATTGATGATAAACTCTTCTCATCCCCTCCACCTGGACAAGAATGTGATATCTGTTTCTTGATTCTACCCAATGATGATCGTTGTACGTATCAGCCGTGCTGCGGAAAGGTGAGAGGCTATCATAATAAATGTATTCCATTATTCACCCACACGTACTAACCAGACTCGAATAGACTCTATGCGATGGATGCATGTTCTTCCATAGGGAATCATGTAAGGAATATTCTTGTCCTTTCTGTCGTTTACCCGTAAGCACAACTGATGAAGAGAGGATCAAGCTTACAAAGAAGCGTTTACTTGTTGATGATAGTATGGCTTATCATATGATGGGGGGTCATCATTTGATGGGATCAATGGGCCTAAAAAAAGATGTGAGGAAGGCCCTGGAGTGTATTGAGAAGGCAGCAGAGCTTGGATTAAACGCAGCACATCATACTCTTGGATCTATTTATTCAGGAGGCATGGGAGTGGAGAAGGATGCGGCAAAAGCCTTACACTACTATCGACTTGCGGCAATTGGGGGGAATGTCCATTCTCGGCATGCTTTGGGAGTTAAAGCTTACTTTGGGGAACCCCCACAAGTGGAGCTTGCTTTGAAACATTGGTTATTGGCCGCTGAGGCAGGACATGACGAGTCATTGAAAAATGTCAAACTTGGATTCCAGAAGGGTTGCATCACAAAGGATGTATTCGCTAAAACTCTACGCGCTCATCAATCGGCTACAGACCAGATTAAGAGTGATCAGAGGGACAAAGCTATGGATTATTATCAAAAGCATGCATCTGAACGGGCATCACAAAGGGGTGCAGACTGGGACAATTCAAAAGGGGGGTATTACATTAAGTTCTGAGATAGTTATTCCCTCGCCTTGGCCGAGAGGAAGTTTTGGAGTGGCAGGATACTAGTACATCTTTGGTATTTGCTTTTTGCTTGGTAGACGGTTGATATTGTCCGACACTGCAGCCCAAAACAACATAATATGAACTTCTACTTCTATGGATTCTCATCCTATATCAACAGTACATTGAGAAGAAGCTAAAGCTCTTCCATTTATCCTCCTCTAAATCGTACACTCGCTATTGCAAATAAGGCATAACATAATAATAATCAAGCCAATGGAGATAGCAAGATAATTATCGTTTTATCGCCAAAATGAGGTTTTGCTCTTGACATTTTGAGTGTTATCTCTCAAGTAGCACGGGCACACATGCAATGGCACACTATAAACATAGAAAAGAGCTACACCTTCTTAATCTGGTTTATTTTGTTTAGCATCATTAATATCATCATCTTCTTCGACCACCGTCAGTAGATTAGATAGTAGAGTTTAGAGAAAGATACAAAAAATATCTTTGAGACGTGCAGGAACTTGATTTTGATCATACAAACTGAGCTGATCCATCTCATAATAATAGTATATATCATGACAGACACGAAATCGTTAGTATTAAATCATTTACGGAATGAAAAGATTAAGTTATGGTTACCACCATATCGAAAGTTACCGACCGATAATGGCGGAGGTCCAAATAATTGCGAACTGTCTAACCTAGCTGAAACGATACAAAGTACATTATCAAAGAACCAAGCAGATAAGAATGCTCTACCAACAGCAAATGATATCCTATCAAACATAATTGAATTACAAAATCATGCCATACAAAAGAATAGTATAACCATCAAGATCATAGCATCGAAACAACATTTTGAATCAATACCATCATCTATATTATCAAAAACATTATCAGAAACGAATGCATGGGGTGAAATATCAATAATTGAAAGTAATAATCATGTTGGGAATCATTTACAGGGAAATGGTAATTCAATTATATTACGTGTAGTTAATCTATCATTTACATTGTGTGTTGATCAGTTATCGGATGATTTGTGTAGGGTATTGAATGCAAAGTTATGTAGGGTGATTTATAAGGGTAGGAACTTATCTTCTGGTACTGAAGAGGGTACTACACTTCGTAAGATTATATCTAGTGACAGCAAGTCAACATCAACATCGAATAGTTCGAGTACCAAGAAGAGTGATTTACTGTGTGTAGTTTCTGGTCACGGATATGTTGCTCCAGTTCATCCGAGTGTAGCTGCCGCGGCACTTCCAAATAATGAATCAACTTCTGAACAAACTGATGCAGGCATTATCAAATCCATTAGAGAAGCGGCACATACTGTACAAAATAGTAGACTTGGTTCAAGGTTTGAGGTTACTGATCAATCGGGTAATCTTGTGCCAATGCATCAGGGTGATACTGTATCATTTCTAACGGCATTAGGATTACATCGGATTGGCCGGTCCAAGCTTGAGAAGCATCTAGATTCGTCTACTGGTAGTAACGGCGATGCTGCCGCCGAGAAAGATAATGTTGCATCAGCACTAGTCTTTCTTCTTGAGGCAGATTCGGAATGGAATAAGTCACAGACCCTCGAAAGTTGGAAGGACAAGGTTGACAACTATGGATTGCTCCAGCTTGATATTTCGTGGTGCTATCTCCTGCTTGAATCCCTTGAAGACTTGGGCGATGCGGTTAGCCGACTAGATATTGCCGAGAAGGTATTGAAGAAGCAAGTACATGCCAACTTTATTACGTTGGCACTAACACAAGCTGAGATGAACAACCCGATCCCTCCGCTCTGTGCAGTCTTTGTTCGGTTGTTTCTATTGCAAGGAGTTGCAAAGAAGATGATGAACTGTAATGCTACCGCAAAGGAGCGATTAGGCTGGGCTAATATCTTGTGTAACAAGTTGCAGAGTTCATGTACACCCGAGAGTATTGACTCTATATGCTCTGCTTATTGGGTGAGCAGGCCAACGGCTATATCTGCCTTGAGGAGGGCAAATGGAGATGCCGATGCAGCCGGTGGATTGATAGCTCAAGATCAAGTTGAGGAGAAGCAGGCCTCGAAGAAACGACGTAGACAGAGAAGACTTGGGAAATGCAAAAACAACACTGATTATGTCAATATCGATCTTATCCCTACTTTAGCTAGTATGATGGGATTAGTTGTCAATGTAGATGATATCTCGAGGGATGAAGAGGAGCAATCTACCGGGCTGCAAATCGTTGTCGGACTTTTACGACTCTCAAACAACAGTGGGGACGAATCACTTGAGCTATATAACAGACTCGGTGCCGATCAAGTACTACAGCAAGTTGAGGCATTAGATGCATCATCTGGAAGGAAGAAGAAACAACGATCATCTAAAACACACCAAACGAAATCGGAGCATAAAGTACAAGACATGGATTTGTCCGTTCTATTGAGTATGGGGATAGATGAGGCTAGAGGAAAGGCCGCATTGAAAGCTACCGGCAATGTCGATAGTGCCCTACTATGGTTGAGTAGAGACGATACCAATGGTCAAGATGGTAGTAAAGAGGGATCTACTCTTGTTAACGATAATAGTGGCAATGGCAAAGAGGGAGGTATGTCTGACGAGAGTATGGATAACGCCGAGAGTTTTGACAGTGAAGAGGAAAGAAGGGATACAACAACAAGTGAAGAAGTTGATAATGCATTTGCACTTCTCGAGGAGGAGATTGGCAATGCACTTGGGAGTGGATCAAAAGAAGTCCTCGAGTCAGAGTGGCTTGGTGCCGACCTAATAAAGGAGATGACTATGATCCAAAAATATATGTAAGAGGGTCAGAGTTTATCAGTCAAGTATTAGTAGTACGATCAACCTAATCTCAGTATCTTTTCACTACTATATATTGGTACTTTAAGTCTAGACACTTTCAACTTCCTACATTTATTTGTTTGGTGCTGTTTGACTACTGGGAGGATACCCTCAGTAGAGACAATACGAACATGAAGATACTTCAACACAAACAGCTGTCGTTTAGCAATTACGAGGGAGACCCTTCTCACGGCAATACTCACTTGGAGAAATTCCAGGTAAGTAAGCTTGATTAGCCCACTTCTTTGGATCCTGCTCCTTACAGGGCAACCCGTCACCACAAAAAGGTTTATTTCCGTCGTATGGGAATAATTCCCGCCAATCATCTTGGTCATAGTAACAATCTAGGTCATTCCAATCATTAGGACCAGGACAACCTCCTCCAGGAGTAAATGCTGTTTTCATTCGCTTCAGTGCATAATTCATTCCAATTGAGTGGTTGAGAAGTTTTGTCATATCGTATAAATCTGGTTTTGTACTTAGGCAATCATACCTATACCATTTAGTGTTGCTATTGGGTTTTCCAGTATCAAACGTCCCTGTACTCCAACCATAAGTCACACGCCAATTTGCAATGTACCATTGTTCCTTCTTCTTACAAACACCATTAAAATCGAGGAAGACATCACTATAATATCTATTATCTCCAGTTCCCCATTTATCTTTGAGATTCCAGTAATAATTTACTCTCATGCTCGTTGGATGATGAGCAGTATGATTTAAATAACCAACAAGGCTTGTCACATTTGGAAGAGAGCATGCGGAATTTTCGTCAAGAAGATACCCAAGTAGTACCCTCAAATTATTGTTAGACATCAAAGATAATGAATTGGTCAATTTTCTAGCTGTACTAAAAACCATTTGCATCATTGCGTCGTAATACTTGACATCTTGATTGATAGTGCTTGGTGCGCTCTTGATTGTGTCGACTTGCTCTTGAACAAGATCAGATAATTCTTGAGCTCCACCTGAAGCCAATATGTCCTTAATCTTCTCTTCAAGTTTAGTTGCTTCCCTTGGAGCCAATACATTTGCTCCACCCTTTGCTAGCGCTTCCATTGTCCACGTGTCTATATCTTCTGTTATGAAACCTGCTCTTAAGGCTTCTTCAGTAAAATATTCAGCAGCTATGACTTCTCCGGAAAGTATCGCTCCTTCAACTTCTCCAATGCCCGGAATAAAGAGAAGAGTAACTCCAATGGCATCAAAGACATAGTCATACCAGGGTGTACCATTATCATTAGCCATAGCTTTAGCCATGTCCAAGAATATAGCATCACTTGTTGCCTTGTTAAAGGTTGACACACATGTACTAATTCCAACCCCCATCCAATTCATTAGCTGGTCTCGGTACTCGCTAGTGAACCAAAGTGCATTATTGTTCTTCAAAGAGTAACCCCGAATAAGTAAGGCAAAGTCTTCATCATCCGGCTGACATTTGAACTCACCAAGCTTGGTAGGATTGTCTACACAGCATTTGATATTTCGATAATCAAACAACCGGTTTGACTCTGCGTAAGTGCCGAAAGGTTCTGTTTCACCATCATCTGCAAAAATGAAATCACCTTGCCACAAGTTTGACAACTCATATCCATATTCCTCATGGTGTAATGGTTTGGGTGATATGATATCAACACCCATCGTAAAAGCCAATTTGGTAATGGTTTCTGCATTAGGTGGAGGATAAATAGAAACAGTGTAATCCGGATCAATTTTCCCATCTTGGACGTAAATACAACCCTTGCAACGCCTCCAAGTCTGGTAGTTAATCCGTTTATTCTCAGGTGCGCTAGCATTATAACTGGATGGAAAATAATTGTCACAAGTAGAAGGAAGTTGTAAATCCCCCCAAGGCACATTAGCAGGCTTGCTCCGAAGTGGATTACACTCATCACATGCCCCTGGATAATCATGTTGACAAATTTGAATGCAAGCATCGATAGGGGAGTCAAGTTGTTTTCCTTCTGCTGCCGCTTCATCACCTAGAAGCCAAGCAATCCTTCCTATCAGTGGATGGTTATCAATTTCTCGATTCATTACATCCATAGTACAAACATTTGGATCACATCCACAATAAGTACGGGGTGTCATACCCTCACCAGAAGTAAAGATCCCTCCCAACCTACCGCTACCACCACTGCCACTATCCTCCTCTTCTCCTTCTTCTTCGGCCTTCTCTTCCTCTCCACCAGCCAATGCTGCCTCAAGTTTCATAAGGCGTGCCTCGAGTTTGTCAACCCTTCGTTGGCAAGCATCCTTCTTAAACTTAGGAGCCTTCCCTCCTGCCTTCCCTAGTACCCTGCCATCTTCATCATCGTCGATCTTGATGTCCTCGCTATCAACACCTTCTTGACCTTGACCATACGTGCAGACAACATGGAGTAGAATTAATGCAGCTCGGATAAGTTTCATCTTGTTATCTGTGTATGTATTGCAATAGAGCGGATATAAACGATAGGGTATGAGATGTGGTTTGTTTATTGCAATATGATATTTATATTCCTGAATAAAGTGAAACCAATCGAAGCCAATCGAGCACTTGTTTTCCTGTGGCAATGGTTTCATTCTTTCTTATCGGATGTGTCTCATTAAACGTCTGTTCATTCTCCGTTTATCTATTCAGATGTGAAGAGATCTGACTAATCTTTTGTACAGTGGACTTAGTAATAAGTTGAAGATACTAATGTTGATTTTGTCCCGAATAAATGAGTTAATGAATAAAGTGGACCAAACCCGAAAATCTTTAAACTGCTGAAGGATACCGCAGTTCTCTCAACTAGGCCTTGCTGACAAGTAAGTACCTACACTGGTGGAGACCGGCGGGCTGCAGGCCTTTCCTCAGTATATTGTGTGGTGTAAACCATTCCTTGAATAGCCTTGAATGAAATGTTGTTGTTAGTTATTTACAGCAAATGCAAAGATTGTCTCCTTTCACCCTTGAAAATCTGCTTATTAATGTGCGGATACATGAGCTGCATTGAATCCTATCTGTAGTCATAATATAGCATTGATTAATAAATCCCAATCATTCAACTATATGAAAGCATCAAGTGCCTTGGTTCTCGGTTCTCGATCAAAAACAAAACTTTGTGACATCACTAATTCAATATATTTCCATTGACAATAGACACTCTAGACGGCTCCCCAGTCGTGGCCGAGACAAACGTTTAACCAAAGCGCCTCCTTCTACATGAAGCACATTGGAATTGATAACTAAGGCAACACTATCCTCATCCTTTACAATATCGGGAAGTACATGTGTTGTATTTTGTGTCCGGGAGATTCAACTATACTTTCAAGTATAGAAATAACAACATTCAACTCATCATATAGAAATAACAACATTGGGAGATAGATTTGTCTGTGGAAGGTTTTCGTTATTGAGTTGTGGTCTGTTTTGGTTTGTGAGATTCATAGAGGCTCTGGTGAGATTCAATGCATACCAACACAAGAGAATCTCGTAATATTTCTATTCCGTGTCCTTCAATATTGATACATCCAGTCAACTTTGATACCCTGGGATTGTTGATAGCATCAATCTGCATCAATACTCAATACATATCTCGAACATGATCGTCTGTGACTTTTGACGCTAAATTTCCTCTGAAGAGATATACTTGTTGGTGTTGGTTGCCAAGTAATAGATTCGTTTGAGGTAGCTGACGATTGTGTTGATACTGCTATTGCAAATAAAGGTATTGATGGCTTGGTTAAAATGTTTGCCTAACATCAAGTCGGGTAGATCTGATATATTAGATATTGAACTATCATTGGTTCTCCTCCTCTTCATATCCGGTTCTTCACTTTTATTGTTACTCATGATTGCTTATGATATGTATATAGAAATACCCAACTCTCTAGGACACCAAAGAAATAAGTAATCAACCAAGCACAAGAAAAGATATCAGCAATGCAATTTGCAAATGCTGTGTGTATCCTTTCTAATTTCTTCCGCTTATGCCTTCAGATGTACAATCTTAAGCATTGTTTAGGCTATACTATTATGTCGGTATGTACTAGAGATAGTATCAAACCCAAACAATTCCAACCTAAATACTAAAAATACTAGACGAGAAGAAAAAAAAAGGGGGGAGATCATAATGGTATCTTTTAGTCGCGGAGCAACACCAGTTGAAAGATAGATATCACATTGATAAGTAATTGGCATACTTATATCAACCACCGCTGCATAATAACATATATTTTTTGTTCAATTGGCACAATTTCTTGGTATTTATTTAGACGTGAGTGTCAGACCTTGCTCTTATCTCGTGATGACTCATAAGATATTTTTCTTTTTGCCATTGCACATGATATCATAGATATATAGTTATTACACCATGATATCCACCTCCAATACAATCTGTATACTGTATTGCATCCTATCATTCTCCACTAGTAGCTCCTGTATGCTCAGTATCCGATCAGCTTCATTTGCATTAGCTTTTGCCCCCCGTCGAATCATTGCCTCTTCTTCTGCAACAACTAAACAACAAACTGCAAGAAGTATGACAGCTACCACAACAGCACCATCTACTAAACCATTAACACTAGAAGAACATTCACCATCCTATGCATCACTACTTGATAAACTACGTACCATTACCCATCTTAACCATGCCTCATCGGTATTGAACTATGATCGTCAAGTATTCATGTCGCAGACTGACAAAACTTCCACAGCTCGTGGTAAACAAATGGCAACACTTGCAACAATCCTTCATGAAAAGTCAACTGATCCTGAAATTGGTACATTAATTGAAAAGGCAATGGAAGATTTAAATGATTTAACTACATCTTGTGATGACGAGAAGAAGGTGAATGAAGAAGATTTGAAAACTGCCAAGCGTATCTTAGAGTTAGAAAAAAGAGATTTTAATAAAAGGTTATGCATTCCTAGTGAATTGGCTGCACGGAAGGCAAAGTTGGAAGCATCGGCTAATCATGCTTGGGTTCAGGTATGTGTACTATTAGTGTTCATGTGTGTGTGTGTGTGTGGTTGTCTTGTTATGATATGCAGAAAATGCACACATGATATGTTCATAATATGATATGCTCATTATATATCTAATACTCATATCTAATACTCAAATCTAATCTCCCTTATTACACCTAATATGATCAACAACGCTCAATCTACATTAAAAGGCCCGGGAGAAGAATGACTTTGATTCATTTGCACCATACCTCAAAGATTGTTTTGATACTGCTGCCGAACAAGCTAATCTAGTTCGTGGAGAGAACAAGGATACGTCCCTCTACTCAACAATGCTTGACGACTTCGAGATGGGCATGTCTCAGGAACGAATTGATACATTATTTGGTGAAGTTCAGTCAGCCTTGGTACCCTTCATTGGCAAGATTCGTAGTAGTACAAACCAACCATCTTTAGCACCATTATCAGGACGTAAGTTTAACATTGATGCACAGAAGGAGGCATCTCAAAAGATTGTTCAGGCATTGGGATATGATGAGAGTCGAGGTCGAATCGATGTATCAGTTCATCCGTTTACCATGTCATTATCAGGCTCAGATGTACGTATTACCAGTCGTTTTAATGAAGATGAATGGTATCAGGGATTGATGGGAACTATTCATGAAGGAGGACATGCGATGTATGAACAAAACCTAGGAGACTCGGAATTAAGCTTGGATTCAGCTCTTAGTATGGGTGTGCATGAATCTCAATCTTTATTTTGGGAACGACATGTTGGAAAGTCAAAGGCGTTTTACAAGTGGGCTACTCCAATTCTTAAAGAGGCATTTGAGAAGGACGGACAGGACAAGTTTGACTATTCGGCGGAGGAGATGTATGCGGCTGTTAATGCTGTGGACTTTACCAACTTGATTCGAGTAGAGGCTGATGAGTTGACTTATCCATTGCATGTCATCTTGCGGTACAATATTGAACGGGATGTGATTGCTGGCAAGCTTGATATTGCCGACATTCCTAAACGCTGGAATGATGATATGAAGTCTTTCCTCAATATTGATGTGCCAGATGATACTCGTGGATGTTTGCAAGACATTCATTGGTCATTCTTGGCCATTGGGTACTTCCCAACCTACCTTATCGGTGCCTTGATGGCTGCTCAGTTGGCTCTCTATTGCAAACAAGACTTGCCGGATATGGATGGTATGATCGAGAGAGGAGAGTTTGATAAGATTCGTGCTTGGTTAACATCCAAGGTACACATTCATGGGAAGAGGTACAAGTCTCTTGATGAGATGCTCATTGCTCAAGTAGGCGAGCCTCTCAATACCAAGTACTTCTTGGATAACTTGACAGAGAAGTATACTGAATTGTACAAAGTTGAATAGATAGTAAATAGTAAAGAAGATCTTGGGTAGTAATTGCAAAATATAATACCGGGCACTAAACTTATCCTTGTGTACCACCTCTCTCTCTCTCTACTAACTTAATCAGGAAGATGTCCTTTTTTAATACGAAGACTATCACCTTCCATCCACATAGTTGCAACCCAACAATATTCGCCTGCTAATCCATCTTTTAATATACCCAACCTCCGTCCATTTTTGTATATACAAAGGGTACCAACATTTAAATCCAGAAGCATGCCAATCTCATCACCTACATCAAACCCTTCACTACCATTCCATTGACACATTTTACGCCCATCCTCTGGCTGCCAGCTGCACCAATAGCAACGTCCCCCCCTGTAATTTACAGTGAGCGAGCAATAGTCTACACCATCTTCTCCCCATCTTTCTAAGAGTTCATTTGACTCGTTTTCTTCAAATATTGGGATGAATGGATCAAAAAATCTCCGACCCCCGGGATAACTATTCCAAACATCAATGATCGAGCTGTTTTCTTCGCTATCATCATCGCTTGAAGAATTCCCCAAATTATTTAATGGTCTAACAATTCCAATACGTCTACTACTTTCTTCCATGATTGTAAATGTTGCATAATGTTTACCTGCTCTCATTACATGATTGCAAATCGCCGTACTCTTACAACCAGAGACAAATATTATATGGGACTCGTCATCGTGAGTAGCATAGGTTATACCTTCACCGATTAAGTGATCAAATACTCGTGGTTCTCTATACTGTTCCAGCTCTGAATATAATTCAATGTATGTTTGATTGGTCCTTCTTGGCAGTGCACCTCTTTCTTCTTGTTCGGCATTACACATAATTTTCTGTGCTGTAGTCTCCACTAACGATAACTCTCTATCATGTAATTGCCTACTACCAAACTTCCGGCATGATAATGCTAGACTAACAAGATCTCGTGAACATAGATATGATGCAAAGCGTATGACTATATCATTGTTGAATGAATCAATACCAAATTGTGTTTTGTTATTGCAACTAACCAACTCATGATCTTTCGGAGTAGACTCATTATCTGCTTTCCTCTTCTTTGTATCCGGCTCGTTGCTCTCTTTTGTATCATTCATGATAATATAATTTGT
>Ga0075439_10209_pt1 | contig 16435 bp, 7 predicted proteins | sample MintriSingleCell_FD_74264 | JGI IMG/M metagenome (GOLD analysis project Ga0075439, IMG submission 74264) | Marine eukaryotic communities from Monterey Bay, USA to study complex ecological interactions - Minidiscus trioculatus JGI Plate_4_G5... | ecosystem: Environmental > Aquatic > Marine >... | reverse complement strand
AACCTTCTCACTTCTACGTAGGACCTAGTACTAAAAACCTTCGCTCCCCCCTCCTAAGGAAATGCACAATAAAAGAACAATGAGCCCAATAATATATGAGAGTATTTGACGGCGGCGTAGATGATAATCAGCAAAGCCCTGACGACAATATATAGCGTAAAGATGTGGTAATGATTAATATGATATACGGCATTGCCTAATAGTCCATATACAATACATTAAACAACACAAAATGTCAACTAAATTACAACCAATCTCTCCAGCTCAATATTTTGCTAAGGCAATGGAGGAGGTTGGTATCGATATAAATGATATATCTGCTACAGCTGCTAGTAATAAAAAGAAGAGTAGTAATGATAAAAGACGTAGTAGTACCAAGAGAAAGGGCGGTAACAACAAGCAGCGAGGACAGCGGAGTAGCAATAAGGCACAACATAGAAATTCACAATCATCTACTGACGATTCACCTGCTTCCTCCTCCACTCCTAACTCTACATTGCGTGATCCGCCTCCCAATAGTAATATAAATGATGACGATGATGGAAATGATCAACAACAGCAAGATGATGATATAAATACCACTACCAAACAACAATCATCATCTAATAAGAAATCAAGTTCAGACTTTGTATCAATATTAAATAAAGAAATGAACAAGACTGCCGCTGCCAAGAAGAAAAAGGGCTCTAATACAACTAATAAAAAGTCTACATCATCTAGTAAACGACGACGGGATAATAATAATAAACGTAGGTCGTCAAGTAGTAAGCAGTCCTCTGATAGTAGTAAAAAGAAGTCATCATCCACCAACGCGGCAACAGATCCAACTAATAATTTCAACAGCAGCATGGAGGGTGATGATTTATTATTAGTAAGTTCAGATGTTAAATATGGTACTGCTGATATTGATGATGGACAAGAATTGGATTTTAAATCTAATTCTTCGAAGCGGCGTTCATCATCGAAGCATCACCATAAAGGGAGCAGCTCATCAAAGAGTAAGAAATCTGACAATAATACTCCCGATAATGATGAAGATAATGACGACGACCAAGGTGACGGGTCAACTAACAACAACACAATACCAACCCAATCAACAACATTACCAACAATAGTCGAAGATTGTGAATCACAATTATCAAACTCGACACATCAATTAAGTATTGAAACTCCCACACCCTCAATTGTCCCGCCACATAAAGCAGTTAAAGGCGGCGGTAGTAGTCTTAGTGGTAGTATAAACAGCCGTACCAAAAAGAGCAAGGGACGTAGTAGTAAATTAAAAAGGGGGAATAGTCAAGGATCATTGAAAAGTTTGGGTAGTTCAGTTGGTAGTAAGAGTCGCAACTCTTCATCCAAGGAGAATAGAAATGGCGGCGGTGGATCAATTAGCAGTAGTATAGGGGATAAAGGCGGCAATGATAGTAGTCTTAAGTCACGCGGTAGTTTGGAAGATGGTGATACATATGATTCAACTTATAGTGGCACTATTGATAATAATAACAACTCTGCCAAACAGTCAACAATAACAAATACAAATACGGCGGGAGGGGAAGTTAATAAGAATGTCAAAAGAGGATCAATAAGTCAACAAAATGCATCAGACTTTAATCAATCTGATCCAGCCTTGAAATTCAAACGCTCATCACTCGACAGTAGTGAAAAGTCACATCCAATTACTAATAGTAACAATAATGATGATTTTAATATGAGTGATTCAGCACTCTTCAAATCCAAAAAAACTACTAATAATACCAACAACACCTCGAATACCCGCAGCACTAAGGTGAATAAACCAACATGGGGTGAGATATTAAAATTACGACAAGAACATGATACAAAAAAAGTATTAGCCCAATATAATACTCCATATAAACGACGTGGTACTGCTGAATCTCGAGAGTCTAGTCATACTGGTAGTGGATCAATAAGTTGGAATAAAGAAATATCCAAAGCTAAAAAGAATCGACCACCGAGTGTTATTGTTTGTGAGGGATATTCATCTGACAGCTCGAGTAGCTCAAGTGGCAGCTCATCATCTTCATCAAGCAGTAGCAGTTCTAGTAGTTCAACAAGCTATACATCCCGAGGTGCCGGTAGTGATTATCCCGATACATTAGACAATTCAACATTAAATTCGGGTAGTTTATTAGAAGATAAGAGTGATCGATATAAGAAAGATAAGAGGATACCCTCTTCCTCCGAGGCGGATATATCTCCTGTTGAGGATACGGCAGCGGCAGCTGATATGTTAGATAATGGGGATACGTCGGCGGCGGCGGTTAAGTCTACTGCTGCTGATAGTGGTGAGGGTATAGAAGATGATAGACCACCCGCCGCGGAAAGACCGACGAAATCCAACCCCAATCCCGAGGCTGAATTTATACCCACACAAATAATACCAAAACGACGTCTCACCAAAGAATCAAGTAACAGTACTAAATCACTCAAGGATACAAAACCCGAGGGTGCACCATTACCACGAACAGGTTCCTCCCTAGCAAGAGAAACATCCACAAAGTCACTCAAGGATTCATTAATAAAAGACTTATCTGAAAAAGAACGGAGTGATATACGTAACTCCAAATCATGTTTGGGATTTGATAATAGTGATCTGTCATCGTCTGTTGATGGTCTTCTTAAGGATAGTCTTACGTCCATCCGTAGTAGAAGTAGTGGCGGAGGTGGTCCGTCGTCCGCGGAGGAGGATACCGCGGAGATTGGTGTTAAGGCCAAGGATATACCCTTGTCGTCCGAGGAGGCTAGGGCTGCCATTATTAGACGTCTCACAAAGGAATCAAGTACAAAATCACTCAAAAACACTAAACCAGAGGGTGCACCAATACGACGACGTCTCACAAAAGAAAACTCCACAACCTCACTCAAGAATTCATTAAAGCAAACATTAAGTGAAAAGGAAAGGAATGATATACGTAATTCCAAATCATGTTTACGATTTGATCGAAGGGATAGTTTGCATAGTTTAGAAAGTAGTACTGGCAATAGTAAAGACCTCACTGCAAGTCAAGATCTTACGGCAAGTCTCAAGGATTTAGAATTAAGTTCACCATCTTGTACTGATATTGAGGGTGGAAATAATAGTAGTAGTGGTAGAAGAATGACAGTTAGTGGTGGCGAGGCATTGAAACATTCATTGGTACAAGAACTAAGTGAGAAGGAACGGAATGATATACGTAATTCGAAATCATGTTTGGGATTTGGTATGAGTAGTCCAGTGGAGGATACACCCCCGTTTGTTATTAGTCCCAATGATGAGAATGATACCTCACCCAAGGATGAAGATGGAGTTAAGGCCGCCGCCGGTAAGGAGGAGGATGTAGCATTTCGTAACTCCACGGGTGGTAGAATAGAAAGTAGACCACCGCCAGGAGGGGCGGTTAATCTTCAAGATTATGAAATATTGGATATATCAAATAAATCATCAAATGCCGCTGGATCGATTGGGTCTGTATCATTAGAAGAAATGTGTGATTCTATAATATCGGGAGATGATGATAATGATAATGGAGCCTCCATTGGTAGTAGTAACTCGGATGATGATGATGATTCTGAAACATCAGCACAGCGTCATTTTAGAGAGAGTCAATTAATGAGACAGAGTCAACTAATGCCATTCGGGGTTGATAAGTTACATTTAGATGGTGAAGATAAACATGAGATTGATCGGAGGAGTAGTTCAATAGCCTTAACGAACGACGAACCCCCGCCTTTACCCGATATTGAAGAGGGTGATAGTGATGATGATAGTTTCTTTAATGAAGAGGAGATACCAATGAATGGTGAAACGGACGAACAGCGTTTGTTACGGCAGAGTCAATTAATGCCCTTTCCCATGGAATATCGTAAATCTTTGGCCAAGACTTCTCATACGGAAGAAGAATCCCCCAAGGCTGGCTTTAGTAGACTATCAAGTGACATGGGTGGTATGCCATCTGATGGGATACTCCAACCCTTGAATGAGGACGACGAGGAAGATGGGGATGACGGTGATGCCTCTTCTATCGATTCAGCTGCCAACAACCCATTAGACTTTGATACAAGATCAGAATCAACTAATTTTGACACAAGATCGGGAGCGAGTAGTGTTGTATCCAGTTCATCGAGCTTTAGTGACATGTCTAATGTTACGGAAATGTCCAATGTTACAGACGTCGTACTTGCTGATGATGATAACAGCATCGGATCTGGTGGTGGTACCAATGTCGATGAGGATGGGGAATGGCAACCTGATAAGTTGGATATGAGCAACAGGTCTGGTCGAAGAAACTCGGATAATGTGAATGAGAATTCACTACTGTCCGAAGCCAATACCGAGTCTCTAATGATTGATCAGCTCAGTTCAAGCAATTCGAACTCAATCTTAACTCACGAAGGATCTAGTCTGTTGACCATGCATACCAGTGACCGATCAAGTCTGTTAACCATGCATACTGGTGAACAAGGATCGTCCCTATTAACGGCAGACAGATCAAATGCCGGATCGCTTCTCACAATGGAAAGTTCAGTCCGTACAATTGATCCCAATGGGGATTCAATGCTTACGATTGGCAATTACGAGAATGACAATACCCAGCCTCTATCAACTATTATAGATGTTTCAGTACGGTCGGGATTAGATGCATCAGCAGCCTTGGATGCCTCAGGTAGAAGTCCAGAAAGTTGCGAATCAAAGGAGTCCATTTCTGACGAGGCTGCTCTATTGGCAAAGTCTACCATGAGTGGGGAATCAATTGCCAAGTCAATCACAAGTGAAGAGAAGAAGTTATCCAAGGAGGATTTGATCAATGCAAAGGCAGAGAGAATCGCACTATCTATGAAAGAACAGCTAGATGCCTCATTAAGGTCAATTAGAAGTGGGGGTGGCAGTCGTAGGGATGCTCTCTCAAGGACAAGTTCGAGTCGGTTGTCCATCAAGGATTTGAATGAAGCTAAAAGTATCAAGAGTGATAAAAGCGGTGACCGCCTAGATTCCCTATCAAGAGCAAGTTCAGGACGTTTCTCTGTCAAGGATATGAGTGATAGAAGTAATCGAAGTGGCGGTGATGATCTTGCTAATGACGATGGTTCTACTCTTCTACCAGCAGAAGAAGATAGTGACTCTGATGCCTCTGATGTTGACAGTGTAGACTCCATGGATGAATCATCTACAAGTAGAGCGTCAAGTCTTGATGACAAGTCATCCGTTGCCAGCAGTGACAGTTCACAGTCTTCGGATAGTGAATCATCTTCTTCCACCGACGGTAAATCAGATAGTGATGATAGTCAGTCCGACAGTTCCGACAAGAAGTCAAGCCGTGCCCCCAATCGTAGGAGAAGCGATGTGAGTGTGAAGTCAAGCCGAAGTCATAGATCTCACAAGTCATACAAGTCAAGTCGTAGCCATATATCAAGCCGTAGACGAAGCGACGTTAGTATGAAGTCAAGCCGGAGTCACAAGTCTCACAAATCACACAAGTCTAGCCGCAGTCATATATCAAGCCACACAAGAGGTAGTAGCCGCAAGCCTAACCACAGTACTCTCACTCGCAGACCAAGTGATGCGTCAAACAAATCACATAAATCAAGCCTATCTGTTGCCACTCGAGGTAGTCGTAGACCAAGCGATACGCCCAGCCGAAGGTCGAGTCAGGAATCGAGTGTAATGAGATCAAGTACAACGAGTCAGTTTTCACGTCTTTCAAAGAATAGTCGACAGTCAGATAGAACATTCATACGTCGTAACACTATTGATATGGAAGCAAATGCCGCACCTAACATTTCAAGATACCCCAATCATTCAGAATCTGATGAAAGTAGTAGCAGTAGTAGTGAGTCCGAAGAGTCGTATCACAGTAGTGACAGTTCAAAGATCAGCAGCAGTAGCGAAAGTATGCGTTCTTCTGATATGAGTAGTGATGTTGATAGTATTATGAGCAGAAGCTCAAGGTCGTCATCAAGAAGTCGAAGTACTAGATCATCATCAGGTAGGAGAAGAAGTTACAGTCCCGATTCAAGGTCCACATCAAGCAATGAGAAGTACCCCGAAGATAGTAGGAATAGGGGCAGTAGGAGGAGCAAGGGTAGCAGCCACAAGAAGAGAAACAACTCATTGGATTCCATATCTATTGGACTGAGTGATAAAGATGCCGCAGACTTGGAGAAGCAACTATCACCGTCTTTGATCAAGTTTGTTGGGGAGAAGGCTGCCGCCGAGGGAGATGCCAGGAAATTGGTTACAACTCCATCCCCAATCGAACTTACTCCAACAAGACGTCCTTCTGCAGACATTGTTACTGTCAATGATGATGCACCGCCGGTGGCTGAAGGAGATGCCGACGATGCTGTGGCCTTGGCTAGATTGACACGTTTCATGGAGCGTACTCTTCCCACAGATGAGGAGGATGTTGTTGAGGACAAGATGGATACCGAAGTTGCTGCTGCTAATGATCAAGTAGATGATAAGAAGGAAGATGATCAGAAGGCCGAGGAGGAGGAACCAAAGATTGTCAAGAAGGTGTCATTTTCTCTTCTGCGGAGACAGAGCTCTCGTAAGATGACGGAAGATTCAGCAGATGAAGACAAGAACAAGGAGGCCAAACCAACGGCTCTTCGTCGTAAATGGATGCCAAAGAGATCCAGTTCCCGAAAACTAGCAAGTGAAGGAGATGAATCCTTGACCGAGGAGAGTACTGTGTCGAGCTATTCATACAACCCAAAGAAGATACAGCGACGTGCCAAGAGAGGGAGCAGTCCCAAGCCCAAGAGCTCTACAACTGAAGATACGAAGCCAACGAATGATGATGAAGAAGAAGAAGATGACCTGTTCCAAGACCCCACTCGTGATCATATGGTATCATTCTCTGATCTTAGTGTGCCGGAAACTACTCCATCTTATCGATCGGCAGGTTCTCATAGACTGTCATCATCAGAACGAGGAGGCCGTCGACTGTCAATATCCGAGCGTAATGAACAAAACCATCGTAATGCTAGAATGGCAAGGGCATCATCGGATGTTACTCAAGACCGCAAGGGCAAGGCTAGTAGTACTCAAGAGTCCTTCTCAAAGTCTGATAACTATTTGATTGCTTCGGCATATTATCCAGGTCAGGACGATCATGTCACCTCAGCGGCAGATAGAGATGCCAAGGAGGAGGCTCTAATGGCAGATGCTATTGCTCAATCTCTTCCTGAAGCAGTACCAGTGAACGATACTGGCTATGCCGAAGAAGAGAAGTGTGACGAGGATGGTATTGCTGTGGATCAAAGTCAGACCCGAGTCGTATCGCGGCGGAAGAGTAATCGTCTATTGAAATCCAGTGGTAGCCGAGTGAAGAAGTTTGGTTTAAGTTTCCTCGATATGACCGGCAAGTCCAAGAAAAAGGGCCCTATTGATGTTGATACATGTGAACCTGCCAGTACAGAGGTTATGAATGCCTCCGTTGTTGAATCAAGTAGGAGTTTGATGGCTACTAGTGATGGGTTTGACAGTCGTGGTACTCAAAGAGCGTTCCTTGGTGACTCCATTGATGAGCACTATGATAGACGGCGGCAATTTGCCACATCTCATTCTCCTCCTCAGCAAGACCAACAATCTCGTCCAAGTCCACATCACCATGACAGCTATGGATCGTATCGAAGTAATCGAAGTAGTAGTAACAGTTCTCAACAGAACAACCGCCGCCGTCGCGGTTCACATCGAAATAGTGGAGGCGGGTCAATCAGTTCCAGACAATGGGATGAATATAGCAGAAGGAGGGATGGATATGACGACTATAGAGGAGGCTCCTCTTCTAGACGGCGGTATGATGATGATAGAAGAAGAAGGTATGATGACCATTACGATCGAGGTAGAGGATATGATGGTCGTGGAGATAGCTCAGTTGTTTCTGAAATCTATGTTGATCAATATGCCTCGTCAGGGTATAGGGATCATCGTCAACAACAGCGACATAGTTATCAATTGAGCGATGCTGGGAGTGTGACTAGTAGTAGCATGTACTCCAGTTACGGAGGAGGAGGCGGTGGTTATCGTTCCCACTACCATGATCCTCGTAGACATTCATCATTCAATCCCCATTATCATCGAGGAGCCTATGATCCATATTATAGAGGGTCAGGAAGAGGGAGTTCGGAGGTTAGTTGGGACGATCTGGGAGATCCAATTCAAGCGGCATTGGAGAGCTCTATTCGAGACTTATCATCACAAGTGGTTGGAAATCAATTAGTAGCAAAGAAGAGGGTATTGAAACCCGAAGAACCAGTGCTTTCTGATGTTGATATAGGACCGTGGCAATGCCGAAATTGTGGATTTGCCAATGCTAATGGAAGACATTTGCAATGTGCCGTGTGCTCTACTAATCGTTGATGAAGAAGTTTGTGAACTTATATTTATATATCAAGTGTAGATACCTACACTATCAATTAAACAAATAAAGTATATATTAGTGTAAAGAGCGCATTGTCATATTAGTATTAGTAGAGTAGCGTGAGTACTTTTCAGACTATAAGAGAGGAGAGAAGGTATCGTAACAGCTCTAAGAAAGTAGGAAGGTGTGTTCTATACTGTGTTATGTCTGCATCATCCAACAGGGCCCGCCCACTAGCAACTAGTTTGGGCCATATCTTCCTACGGGTGGATATCATTTATCCTGTCTCCTATCATCTCCCGATGGTGGCTGACACATCTGAACCATCCCGAGCCATTGAAACAACCCAGCAGTATTCTCCTGCTAATCCAGTCGCCATAGTTCCAAGTCGTCTGTCATTCTTATATACATCTAACGTACCTACATCGAGGTCCAATACCATTCCAATTTTGAAAGAAGTGTCATGAATTTCTTCCATTCCATCCCAATCGTATGGCTGGCAAAAACTCAACGAGCCATCCTCCTGATTCTTCCATCTCTTACGGAGCAAGCCCTTTCCAGTAGAAGTACTCAACATGCAGCAGTCTACATTATTACTAAACATCTCGTATACCTTCAGAGAAAAGCTAGAGAGGTCTTGAGCGGCTGCATAACACTCTGTCAAACTTGTAATATCTTTTGTAGTTGGTCTCATTACGCCACATTGAATACCATACTTCGTCGGATCACCAATAACCTGAAATGAAACGCTATGCATCCCAGCTCTCATAATATTGCTACAGATCGCAGAACCATGATTACCTGTCGCTTTTGAGTATGCTCTTGTTTTGTCTGATCCCTCGACGTATTCTATATTATTAACACCGACCAATTTATCAAATTGCAATGGTAAACGAAACAACTTTAGAAACTCTTGATATAAACTAATCCATGATTCGTCCCCTTCTTGCCTCGGTAGAGCACTCTTCTCATCATCCGTCCACTTGGAATGTAATACCGTACGTGCTGCAACTTCCATTAATGAAATGGGTTCTAATTTTCGTCTCACTTCTCTACTTGATCCTCTACTTTTTCTTGCTTTTCCCTGGCCGCCAGTCGTCTTGATCGACTCGTTGTTGTACCATTCTTATGACCAAATCTTTTACATGATATTGATAAACTTAACATATCATGTGGTGATAGGAAGGAGGCCAGTGCAATTACAGTATCATCTGTAAATATGTCTCCATTGCAGTAAATTATTGTTTATGTTAAATGACTGGCCGATACAGCCCGAAGTAAAAGTGGTATACACTAACTTTTATATATGGTAAATCCGCAGTTGCATATGAAGAGTACAGTGTACTAACACCACTAACAATTTACTTACGAGCTCGACCACTAAAGTTTACGACAATAGTATTGAAGAGTATTGATGTATTTTTGGTGTACTAACTTTGGTATAGAAATTTGATTAAAGTATGATATCTATCGCCCTGAAACCACTACTAATCGATAGAGCGTTAAAAACTAATATATTGATATAATAATAGAGTATGATGAGTTCAATTATTATTCAATACCCATATCATTCTGTGATCATCACTAACTCTTATAAAAGGATACCGTATCAAAGGGCTTATCTAATTGAGTGTGACAAAGTTCGTAGCAATATTGTTGTGGCGGCCGCTCTCCATACTACAGAGCATATGGCATGAGATGGTGGCTACTCTTAGTTGTTAGGTTGATACAAATAGACGGCGACTCGGCTTATTTCATTGTAAAAAATCATTGCACAAAACAAAAAATTGAGCACATCTTATGCTACGATATCATTCAAAATCATTCAACATCATACTACAAATACGATATAAATAATGGAGCCACAAACAATATGTGCTCTAATATGTAGAGCAATTCTATTAGTACTCCTTGCCTATGGTATAGCTCTTAGTATAATAGTCATGTCAAGCTGTCTGTAAGTTGATAAATGTGAGAAGTGTGCATATGATGTGCACAAAATAATTTTGCAATGAGATGTCTAAGCAAGAAGTGACCCTAGAGTCGTTCAATGTATATCTGTTGGAATGCTTATTATCACTATTGCAATTATATACTAACTCCATATCACCTCTATCCTTTAACGCTACAAACAATAATAATAATAATGTTATTATAGGTTTATATCAGCAGTGTCATCACCAGACGAATCAACACATGGCGTAGGATTATTATCATATGAAGCCATTGATGGTAGCTGTATAGATCATAACTCCTTCATAATCTCGAATTACAATGGAATGGAAAAATCTGCAAAGGTTGGTGGATATGTCGCACCAAGTTGTGCAGCATTAGTCATCCTACTAATCTTTTTAGAATGTTGCAATAGAGCAAAGTGGGGAGGGAAATGTATACCCTGCATACTACTACTAGGTGCAGTAATATGTCAAGGCATTACATTCCTAATCTTCAACTCTGAATTATTCTGTAATAACAAGGATATTATTGAATGCAATATTGGTGATGGTGGATATAGAAGTATCCAAGCTACATTGGTATATTCCTTTTGTTTTATATTGTATACCTTCGGACCGACGCCTATACCATTGTTTAAGAATATACAGAGTAAAATACATCATCAAGAGGAGCGAAAAGGTAACAAAAGTGGTAAGAAGAAGAAGAAGAAAGGGAAAAAGAAGAAGAAGAAACTAACCGAGCCAGGTAAGGGTGAAGAATGGACGAAAGAAATGTACGAGGCACGACGAAAGGAACGTAAGGTAAAGTCACGTGGTGTTAGTGGACGTCGTAAGGAAGAGATATTTGATGATATGGGAATGGGTGTCGGTGACAACAGTCCAAAGGAGTTTGGTGAGAATAGTATGATGTTACATGATACTGATCAACAATACCAAGGCAGAGAAGAGAAGAGTGGTGGAAGAAGCAGGAGTGGTAGTAAAAGTAGAAGCAGCAGAGGAAGTAGTAGCCGCAGTAGCAGCAGGTCAAAGCATAAAGAACCAAAGTATGATGAGTATGTTGACACCGAGCCAGATGGTATGGATTGGAGTGCCTTTACTCCCGAACAACGGGAGGAATATTATGAACAACAACGTGTCAAAGAACGAAAGAGGAAAGACCGTGAACGAAGAGAACGAGATAAGATGCAACAGTGGGAAGAGGATGGGTTAGGTAATCCATATGGTGGCGGAGGAAGTGATTATAGTTCAAGAAGGAGAGAGGATGAAGAGATGGGCGACAGTCGTCGGGGAAGTGGTGCCTATTCTGTTATTGATTATGAAAATGGTAGTGTCAGACACAATGATAGTTACTATTCACGAGACAGTAGAGCACAAGACAGTTATTATTCACAAGACAGAGGAGGAGAAAGAGGATATGATGATAGTTACTACTCCAGAGGAGATGATGACGGATATGATGATCGAGGCAGAGATGATTACCAGCAAGATGATTATTATGAAGATGAGGATCTGCCGCCAAAGAATGACTCCTACTATGATGATTTACCACGGTCCTCTTCAAGACAGAGCAGGTCGGCTAGTGGTAGGTCAAGAGGATCACAATATAATGATTCGTACTACAGCCGAGATTCATATGATAGGGATAGTAGGTATCAGGATAACTTATGATGAGGGAAGGGCTAGTCGATGAAAGGACGGAGGATCTGATCAATATAAGTACATGTATAAGTAATACAATAAACCAAACAATTAACTTTAATTACCTATCTCAATCAGCATGCTCATCTAAATCAATGATAATCAAGCCTGGACTATCCAGTTTCCTTTCACCATTGGTACCGACTACCCCATCATGAGCTTCTATTATTATGAATCGATCGTTGATATCCATAGCAAAATGTTCGGCCATTCCATACTCATCAATATCAACTCTATGCCGAATATTGATTCTATTAGCAAACTTAAGGTGTTGTGAGGCTCCCCCGTCAGGGAGTGTGTAGAAATCGCTGGGGTCCCTATTGTAAATACGTGTTGAATCAAACTCAACTCCCTTTGGTAAGCTGACATCATCAAATTTGTTCAATACATATCTCGAACCAGGAAGATGATACACATCAAGGTAAAGGCTACCAAACTTATCATGGGCTAGTACCATAAGGGAGTTTCCATTAGATGCAAAGTTGATATAGCCCTCATACTTAATCCTGATCATCGTTCGAAAATCTGCTTCTTCAAGAACTCTGTTTCTGTTTTGATATGGAGTTTGCCACATTGTAATGACTCCCTTTGAACCATTCTCTTGAGACGAGAGGAAGAAGTTCTGCAATTTCCCATGGCCGAGAAGGAAGCCTGTGATACCATTCAGATGTGCATCATCCATATCAACAACATTGAAAGCGTCGGGAACTATTAATATCTTAATACGATTCGGGGAAGATTTGTCACTGCAATCCCATATTTCAATGGTGCCAGGATCCGTACCAACAAGCACATGATTTTGACCGATAGGATGTATCGAAGTCACTAAACCACCTACCTGAAAGGAGCATTCCGGCTGAACGTAATATTGTTGTCCATCTTCAATGTTGGGAGAAAGAGAGAACTGACAAACTCTTTTACCCGAGTCACCCTGGAGGTTATAAGGGTTACCTTCCAACCTAGTATATACTTTGTCCCCATTAGTAGACACAACCTCATAGTAACTTGGTTTTGGTACCCGAACTATAGCTTTCAGTTCAAATCTCTGTGATGGTATTCTTTCTGTGCATCCACTATCTCCCCACAAGATGAATTCAGTACACTTCCTCCCTTCTTGGTCACTAATGAGCCTGGAAAGTACTATTCTTTTCTCTTGCAATACTATTCTCTCATCATCCATTGCATCATATGTATCAACTGAACAGCCTTCGATGACTATCCTAATGTCATCTTCGTGAGGGGGTAAATCGTGAGGAGCAAAGGGTGTGTTCTCTCCAAAGTACTCTTCCCATTTCCTCTCCAAATCATCTTCTTCTGTTTCACTACTTAATGTCTGGTCACGAGACTTAACAATCTGTTGATCGGCGGAGTGACGATATGAATTGAGAAGAACTTGACTTGGCATTATATTCTCTAGTGGATCAATTGCCAATTCTACGTCTTGAGGGGTAGTCTCCCGTTTCTTTTGAGTAGACTTGTGAAGACATTTTACCCTCTCGAGTATGTTGTCATGCACATCAACACTAGCTAAGTCTGGGTCCACAATCACATATTCTTGACCAGTACCTCGTGACATTAATGCAAAAGGATTTGCCATAATGTCTTCTCTTACTACACCAAAGCTATCATCCTCGTTGTCTTCAAAATATTCCCAGGGAGCATCAAAAGACTTAAAATTATGTTGACGGAGGGGTAATGAATACGATCTGTTGGTGCCAGCTTTTCTACGCTTCACGTGTCCAATAAGATTGTTAAAGAGGGATAACCGATAATTGATTGCACCAATATAATCATGTGAGTTGCCATCAGACTCTTCCAGCGGTGTCATTTGCAAATCTGCAAATACACCCTGCCAAAACTTTTTATACAGTTTGGAATACTCGGGTGCATTCTTATCTCCCTTTAAATCGAAACGCTTCCGTAATGATTTTGTTGTACACCTTGTAAGACTGATTAACGACCGTAGATCGTCGGTATAGGATAGAATTCGGAGTAATGTATTATCACAGAGATCATCAAATCCGAGTCCAGAATGTTGAGCATTAGATGTGTCATCTTTCTTCTTCTTTGTGGATACGCCTTCAGACTTTGTTGATGTCGACGTCTTACGTTTGGACTTTGCCATTATATTAATATGTAATCTCGATAATAGTATCTGTATAATACAATACACGTCCTTTTATTAACTATAACACGGCGGATGATGTAAGTATCTCTCAACTCTCAATAGTACAGAAAAATAGTGCTTGGGATATTCTTATGTTGTGTAAGTTCAATATTGATGCATCGGTCTCCAAAGTGCTATTAATCGATAACCGGTTAAAAAACGGCCAAGTGACTAATTATCAATACTAAAGGAACTATTGCGGTAGCATAGATCTCCCGAAGTTACAAGGAGATACGAAGAGCATAATTTTGCAGTTTTTCCACTATTTTTTGTGTTGTGGTATCTTTATGTGTTGTGTAATCAATATTGATGCGTCCGTCGGCCCTGAAAGTGGTACCAATCTATAAAGCCGTTAAAAACTGGTCAATTGTGTATTATTAGTACAGTGGTGTCCCACGAACTATACCCCCCAAACCTCCACTATACCCCCCTCCTCGAGGTCAGTCTAGTATGAAATCTGTACCCCCTTCTGCAGATTACTTAGTGTACCTACTAAGGAATATGTTATACCCCCCTCCCAAATCTCAGCCTAGTTAAAACATTATACCCCCCGGGGGGTATAGTTCGTGGGACACCACTGTATACGAGAGCTATTAATGCGGTAGCAGCGATCTCCCAAAGTTGTCATCGAGAGCAATTTGCAAATCACTCTTCAAAATGGTACGGCACATAAAGTGCCTTTTTTCAGCCACTTTACGGGCACTCATCAACGAAGGTTCCATTGAAAGACCTATTATTTGTCCTGAATTCAGCTCACTTGACCTCCATCTTCTTATAACCCTTCTCATCGACTGTTGATAACGACGTACCAACTAATACATTACCCTCTAACTTTGAATCATTAACAGTTAAACTTTCCATTGGTAAATTTGTACCAGTTCCTGCTGATCCGGCACCTACATGTTTCTTACCCATATTGAATAATAATGTTAATGAATTAGTAGGTTTACGTGGATTAAAAGTGGATCCAATTAATGATAAATGTTTATCCAATTCATTTGTTTGTAATGTAGCCTTTGGCAATGTTGGCGTAGACGAGTCGGTGTTATCATCGTCGTTGGAGGTGGAGATATTAAAGAGTGACGAAGTACCAATTTTAGATTGAAATGCTACAATTGCCAATTCATCATCATTTTTTAACTGAGTAATATCAAAATTTGATATAGATGCCTCTTCCTTGGTGGATAACATTGCCAAAGATGTTAAGCTATGTTTGGCGTCTTGATTAGCATAGGAAAGTACCACGGCTTGATTACCACCACCGCCAGAAGAGGAGGCAACAATATACCGACCATCATTTGTAACTGCCAATGGAACGAATGATGTACCTCCATCCTCACTCTCTTCTCCATTGTTAATAACACCATTCGAGGGTAATTCCAATTTGCACAACTTATCACCACTACCTAAATCAACAACACGTAGTTGATTATTCAACCTAACAACAATATTCGATTTACTAATACCCAAACCAAACACCAACTTTCCACCGCCCTCACTGTTAACTGAACCAACTTTAATCTTTTTAACCAATGTAGGCTCTTCATTGTCAGTTAGTGTATATTGATATAATCTACATTTTCCACCAACATTATTTGAACTTGAGCTATCGGTATCATTAGTTGGAAAATAAACTAGCGCATACAAACTATTATCATCACTGCTGCTTGCAATTACATCCACTAATATTTCATTACCTGCACTTGTTGATAGACTTGATTTACGCTTCTTCTTTTTATTAGAGTTATTAGCAGAAGAGATGTTGATGGTTGATGATAATACGCCACGTTCAATGTTAAATAATAATATTGTATTATTATTATTTGTCATTCCACATAGATAGGTTGGTTTATTATTGGAAGAGGCAAAGATTAGTTTACGTAAACTATTATTGTTATTGTTAGCCTTGTCGGATGATGATAAACTTGGCAAGCCATCGGGCAAGTTAGAATTGTTTTGATTGCTGTGAAGTGGGAAGCGGAGTGTGAATTTTAATGACCCGTTTGATATATTACCATCGTAGCATCGTATTAATCCATTCTTGGAATTAGAAGAGGAGTCGGAGTGATGTATCCCTATTAGAGAACCATCTGTAGAGTAGGCTACTAGTGGTGAAGAGGAGGAGGCCACCATGATGTTTGAGTTGCAATAGATTTTACTGGTTTTGGTGAAGGGAACAAAAGATTGAAACGGTCAAGTGAGCTGAATTCAGGACAAATAATAGGTCTTTCAATGGAACCTTCGTTGAT
>Ga0075439_15792_pt1 | contig 16466 bp, 15 predicted proteins | sample MintriSingleCell_FD_74264 | JGI IMG/M metagenome (GOLD analysis project Ga0075439, IMG submission 74264) | Marine eukaryotic communities from Monterey Bay, USA to study complex ecological interactions - Minidiscus trioculatus JGI Plate_4_G5... | ecosystem: Environmental > Aquatic > Marine >... | reverse complement strand
ATCTCTCCCAAGTACGTTTGATAAGCTTGTAAAGAAGCAGAGTAGTTTTCTTTTGTTGCATAGCCGTCTGAGTATAACTTTTTGATCATTTTCAAAGGATCAGCACACCCACTCCTCACTGAAATCATGTAATGTTTTAGTGCTCTATTCATGTTGCATTTACTCTCCTCTACACGGCCTAAATTGAGTCTTGAATTAACATTTCCCATCATAGCCGCTAGCTCATAATATTGTATTGCCTTCTCCTCATTAACTTCCACTCCTTCACCATACATATAACTATAACCAATATTGTTATAAGCTCCAGCATAACCGAGATCCCCTGCACGATGCCATAATTCTAATGCCTTCGTATAATCTTGTGGAAATCCGGTCATCGCATGTCGATGGTACACTCCTATATTGTAGATTGCAATAGGATCATCTTTCTCCATTCTTTTTTTGTCTCTTTCTGCTGCTTCCTCAGCCGTGTTAGGTTTTGGAATTCTGCAGAAAGCACACTTTTGATTATCAAGTGTATTGCCATGGTCATCATAGACAGGAGAACGGATACATCCACTACATATAACTTTCCCACAACATGCCTGATATCTCCAACCCGTCTGTATCGATGGTAACTGTAAAAAACAAATAGGGCAATCTTCCTTTGGCGGCGGTTGTTTAAATAGCTTTTCATCGTGTAACTTAGCGGCATGCTTGGCAGCTACTCGGAGATGCTCCTCGCAATCTTTTTTATGTTTGTGTCTATGCTTCTTTTTGCATGCGGCATTACAATATTTTACCTTCTTACATTTGTTGCATGTATTGTTGACATCACTATCCTTGCCACAATTTGCACATACTGATACTCCATCAACCGTGTTCATATTCTGCAACATATCATTCATCTCACATACACCATCATAATTTGTTTTTGATGCACTATCTTTGCAATCCGATCTCATTTGTATATAAGGTGCACCTCTTGTAACAGATACAACTTGCACAAGCAAATAATTATAATGACGATCTTAGCAACCGCCGATCAATTGTATTTAGTATAATATTCTGTCAACCTACAATCCAATTGATAACAACTACTTGCAGTCCCAAAGCAAAATATTATAATGTCATGATCTTAGCAAAAAGGATACCAAAGGTTTCTTCTTTTATATAAATCAACCTATATTAGACTATAACATCAAGCAGCTTCAATTGCGTACTAATATACTCGTATATCTTCATTTACCTCATACAGTGGTAGAGACTCTTTAGGTAGTTTAGCCAACATAGTTTATTTTGAGGAGAGTTCTGCTGTTTACATGACTCTACTATGTATCGACCTATTAACTATTGGTTTTGGTATGTATGTTTTGTTGTTTGGTAGTTGGTCAGGTTATAGTATTGGTACCGCATTGCAATATCCACATCTCCCACAATTCAGTAAGAAGTTTTACACAGGCAGTTGGCAGCAAATTTGCAATAGTCCACGTCTCCCACAATTACAAGACGTTATAGCTATACAATTAAGTAAACAATGGCATCTGTTTGGGATAGTGTAACAGCCGCAGCCTCAAAGGCAGCAACACAAGCAGGCGAAGCCACACAAACAGCTGCCAACAAGGCAAAAATTCATGCCGATCTATTAGTTATTGATAGAGATATACATTCAAGAAAAGAAAAGTTTGGTGTAGATATGTATGCACATTTAGAAAAGATAACAACGACACAAGAATTCTATGTAGCAGATGATAGATTAATTAATGTTATAAGACCAACATTAATAAAGGCACAACGGGAGGTGGCTGCATATGAACGTAAACGCGACGCAATGAAGGGTAAAGTTAACATGGCAGAGTCTAATCGGACTGGTAGTGCATCTATATTTACTGCACAAACTATTGGTGAAAAGTTAATGAATGCTGCCAAGTATGCAGCGGCAGGTGCCAAAGAGGCAGCCTCCAAAACAGAATTAGCAATGTTGGAACGACAGATATTAGGTTTTAAAGAAGCATTTGGTGTAGAATTATATCCAATATTTGAAAGTATGGAAGATAATGAAGGTTGGTTACCCACTGATCGTAAAGTACGATCATTATATGATAGTGCACGTGAGGATATTGCAGCAATGAATAAATTGAAGGATGATAAACGAGAACAGATTAAACAATTAGATGGAGTGGAAGGGAGTGGATTGTCGGTGCCTACTGTTATTGCAACTCCTGTAACACAACAAATGAATCCAACGGCAAACAATTCACTACCTTGGGCATCGACTACTGCACATCAACCAACACAAGCTGCTCCTGCTGTTGAACCTGTTATAAATAAGGGATATGGTTCTAGTGCGACACCACAACAAATGCCAGTTGCATCATATGGTAGTGCCATGGATCAAAATAAACAACCAAGTAGTAGTGATAGTGGATTTGGTTTTATGCAACAACAACAGACACAACCGTCAACAACATCTATGCCTCAATATAATCAACAACAACCAGTAGCAGCAGCAACACAACAACCTCAGCAACAAAGTCTTGGTGCAGTCTTTGATCCGTTCGATGGCATATCAGGTTCGTCTACCAATGCAGCTATGACTAACCCTGCATTCGGTACTTCGACACCACCGGCATCATCCAATAGTACTTCTCAGTTTGATCAGTTCTCACTTGGGAATAATACAACGAATCAAAGCGGCACGAACTTATCTGATGCAGATATGAACTTGTTCAAATATTAGATAGGGAGAGGTTTGATAGAGCCAGAGGATATATGTATTCATGTAAAGTTAATATTAGATAGATTGGGCAGTGCTAAACACCAGTAGGTATTGTTGTCTGTAGAAACTAGAGAACCTTGCTATGTTTAATCGTCTTGCTATCTAGTTTGTCATCTTCTGGCACCAATAAGTCAGCCACAGCTTTCTTAACATATTCATTCGCTTCCGGTCCAAGTTGACTGAATGTAAACCAACTCGAGTCTTCATTCACACCGAACAAGCGCTCTGGATCAGCAGCATTGAAGATCCATAAACCTCTTATCTCTAAGTTGTTAAGAGTATGCATAATACCGAAACAGTGTTCCTTTATAGACTTGGTTTGTTTCATAAATTCTGTTGTAATTGCAACTGTTTGTTCCAAATCTTCATTACTGTCAGCTTCATCATATGAACATGTCCATATTGATGTTTGGGTAGGATCATATAAGGTCCAAAACCTATCCATCTTATTATTGTCAGTATATAAAGTTCTCAATGCATCCATATCAATACCCTTTCCACCTTGAAACTCATATGTAGATTCTGCTGGTGCCGATCCTACTAATCCTTTCATGAATTCACGAGCCTCCACCTTTGTTTCTTCCGATTGTTCTTCAGCCATATTAGTTATTAGTTGAGGTATTGTATCATTGAATTGAGTGTATAAATGTACACTTGTTACCTTGGTATGTAGTAGATTGCCCGCCACACCCAAGTTTCCTCGAAGACTACTGCGATCAGGAGAGCTGTAAAAGCAGATCTATGTTATATCGACCGCCAGTGTTTTGGTTATAATGAATAATGTACGCTTTTAATTTTTATGAGAGTGTAGGAGTTCTACAGGTGTAGTGGGACAGGCCAAAATTCTCATAATAGTGGGACAAAATTTAGAATTGCCCATATTTACTACATAGGAACTAGTACAAACTATCCAAGCATACCATATTACTCGTCTCTTAACTAGCTTTCATATGATATAGGGGTCTCTATATCTCACTGCACGTCTTCAGTTTGAACTTCGTCACTTTTTGACCGGCAAAAAATTCACTTTGCTATCATCAACCATGAGAATGAGCCCTACCTCCACCATACGACAAATATACCCTCCCATCACATGCCTCTGCTGCATCAATTGATGGTATTAACCCATGGCTTGACTTTGGTGTCTTTACAGCCTCCAGATAGGCCATCAATATCGCCATCTACCGTCGACAATATAATGATGATGTGTTCCTCGATAATTCAATTATCACCCTTTACTCGATCGACACTCGCTGCCGTGACTACCTCCTCTTACATCCGTCAGTAATCCGCCTCTATATAGCATTAAGATGGGATAAAAGTGGTAATTGCAATGGGTGGGGTATGATTAGACTCTCCTAAACAATATTGCTGCCACAACCTAAGTTATAAAATATCATAGAGAGGGTGATTAGTGGTGCTTTCATCACCTTGTACCAGCCATGCAGTACACAACAATCAGATAGGTTAGGAGGATGATATCCACTAATAGATGGTGATTTAGGCCATTGAATAAACACACAACCCCTCAATAGTTACATAGTTTGATGTTGCAAATCAGGGGGTGGTTGAAGAGAATCGGTGTATGGTGTGTATTACAGTGAACCCCAATGCATAGAAACTTTACACAGGACGGATATGATGTTAATAAACATGTCTATATGCATAATTGAAAGAATTGCAATGCCTGGGCATCAGTAGAGCAGTCGATAGCATGCTAACATTAACTTTCTCATTCTCGTCGTGGGACAATTTTTAGCTTTTAACGTAGGAACTAGTACTTTCTACGGGTGGTATCCTTTTGTCCCACTACTCCACTGAAGCCACTCTCAGCTGATACCCTACTTTAGTACTACTAGTGTGCCTCGAGGAAGTAATATCATTACAAATCCTCCTAGGATCTTATCATACATATCATAAGGTCAACTGTGTGTGCCAGGTTTTCCATCAAAGCCAATATTTCCACAACAATAAGCCATTATCAAAATTTTGTCCCACTACACCTGTAGAACTCCTACATAGTTTCGAAGAGAAGAAGAGTGTATGTAGTGAGCATACATATGATGTGTGTGCATCTATTAGGTGCAAATTGAATGTAGGAATGATACTGCTCATATCATATTATCTATGCAGTATGACGGGCATATTGACAATACAGGTTTTAGTTCTTTGTGGAGCTCTTTTTTAACTGGTGGTGGTCCTTCCGCCCTCCATTGAAAAGTTCCACATCACAACGATGGCAGAGAGGTAGGTAATAGTGACGACGGCAACCATATTGTTGGATCTAGATTTCGTATACTGCTGTAGTAAGAAATAGTATTATAATTCATCTTCAATATCAGTGTCAAGCGTGGAGCGGATTGAATTGTTTCAATATCAAAACTGCCTACTAGATATTGTAGGCAGTTATCTATCATCTCATTGTTAAACAAAAACATTATGACAGTATATAGAAGGTTTATTACACTTCTACTTATTACAATCAGTAGTAGTAGCTGCTCGGGGCGACGTGGATTTAGTAGTATTGCAATTATAAATAAGAAGGATGAAAAGACAAAGATCCGATACCTTGATTATACTACCGTATCACTACTACTCAAAGCAAAAGAAACATACAAGTTCAAGTCTAATTTGCTATCAACACAATCTATTATTAATTGTAATGTTCAAACAAAAGATAGAGAATGCTCAAGAGAAGAATATGACGACACATTATTCAGAAACACCAATAAAGAGCAATCAAAACTTATCAAAAGAAGTATTAGTAGAAGACGACAACAAGATAGAAGTCACATATTATATACTATTCGTGGAGGATCATCATACAATGGAGATGATGATTATAATGATTGTAAGTCGTTATTGTTCTGTTATATGTTTTGTTGTACTGCTCTTCTTTTCCTTACACAAAACTAACTTAACTTTATCTCATTGAATGATAATATAGATGGCTATAATGGTGGTTACAGAGATGATGATGTAAATAATGGCAATTATAATAATGATGGGTACTATAATGATAGACCAGATTCTTCTCAAAGTTATTCCAGAGATGGATATTATGAAGATGATTCCTATGGAAGAGGGAATGATGGAGGTGGCTACTATGATGATGAGGGGAGATATCATGAAGTTGATTATGATGATCGTGGTAGAGGTTCTTCTTCAGTAAGTATTGTTTGCTCATGTATTACCTTTCTATGCTATAACATATTGAACACTAACAACATCATATCATTCGTTCAAACAATGAACATCTCACAGCGTCGAAGATCTAAAGCCAAACTACCAACAGCATTAAATCAATCAAATAAGAAGTTGGGTACAATGCTATTAGCATCGGGAGGGATCATATCAGCACTTGGTATAACACTCTTCTTCAACAAAATGTTAATGCGATTAGGAAACATATTATTCGTTATTGGTGTACCAATAACAATTGGTCCTGGACGAACGATTGGATACTTTTTACAACCAAAGAAGGCACGAGCTACGGGATGTTTGGCTTTTGGTATATTCTTAGTACTAGTTGGTCATCCAATTATTGGTATTGCAATGGAAATATTTGGTCTGTTCAATCTATTTGGTAATATGTTCCCATTTGCAATGATGATGCTTAAAAACTTACCAGTGGTCGGTGGCTTGTTCAAAGGCGGTAGTGGTAGTGGAAAGAGAAAATCTCGATATGAAGACGATCGTTACTATGAAGAAGAACGATACGGAGGACGAGATGAATATAGACGCGACGAACGAGAAGATGACTACAGGTATTAAGAAGTAGTGATAGAAGTGGGATATGTGTAAGATGTGATATTTATTATATGTTTTAAAGAATGAGCATTTCTATCTGAGAACTGAGGACTTAATCTAAGCGTCTTATTCATCAGAGTATGTTTTGTATAGAGAGCAAACCATACCTTAACTTTTATCGTCAATATGTGAGTTAGACCAGTATCGACAAACTCATTTTCTTCTCTATGGAGTTTCCTACATGAAATCTTTGAGAAAGGTCCACGTCATCGAGGCTCGGCTCTTTTCTCACCACACAGCCACTCATTGCCGATCAACATCCACAATAACGGCTCATTATTGCAACATTGCAACAATCGTACTATATATAACCTTCTCCTCAATAAACTAATATTACATAATGCTCTCCAACACCGCTTCTAAGATCGCCACCAAGGCCGCCACAAATGCCAAGCGTGCCTTCACCTCAACTTCATCACTCGAGGCACGAAAGTTTTTTGTCGGTGGTAATTGGAAATGTAACGGTTCAGTCCAACAAGTGAATGACTTGGTATCAATGTTAAATCAATCTACATTATCAACTGATACCGAGGTAGTAGTATGTCCTTCTCAGGTATATGTACAGGGAGTTAATGACAAACTTCGTTCGGATGTAGCTGTTGGTGCACAAGATGTATGGACTGGAGGCAATGGTGCCTACACCGGAGAGACTTCTGCTGATATGTTATCTGATATGGGCGTTTCATGGACTTTAGTTGGCCATTCCGAACGTCGTGGTAAGGGCGAGACTGATGCCGAAGTTGCCGCAAAGGCAAAGTATGCATTAGAGAAAGGATTAAAGGTGATTGCATGTTGCGGTGAGCCATTAGAGGCACGTGAGGGCGGTACTACCAATGACTTTGTCTTTCCTCAGATTAAGGCATATGCTGATGTTTTCTCAAAGGAAGACTGGGCCAATGTTGTTATTGCATATGGTGAGTGTTAGTTGATACATATACCCGTTTGTATCTTTACTTTTTTGTGCATATGATATGAATTTCTCATTTTCTATATCTATCAACAACAGAACCCATCTGGGCCATTGGAACTGGTTTGACTGCCACACCCGAACAGGCACAGGAAACACATGCTGATATTAGAAAGTACCTAGGAGAAATTGCCGGTGCCGAAGTTGCCGAGAATACACGTATCTTATACGGAGGATCTGCCAGTGGTAAGACTGCTCCCGGATTATCAAGTAAGCCAGATATTGATGGTTTCTTGGTAGGTGGTGCATCATTAAAGCCTGAATTTGCTGATATTGTCAACTGCAATGGAAGTGAGAAGTCATTAAAGCCTGTTAACATTGGTATTAATGGATTCGGCCGTATTGGTCGATTGGTCATGCGTGCTGCACAGAACGACCCAATGGTCAACATTGTTGGTAAGTGAATTCTGTCATTGATTTCAATTTACTCATAAATACACACTTGAACTTACAGTTATACTTCCTTCTTCTTACAGCCGTCAACGATCCATTCATCCCTGTTAACTACATGGAATACATGCTTCAGTATGATACCGTTCACGGTCAGTTCCCAGGCGAGGTTGCCGTATCAGGTGATAACGAAATCTCTGTCAGTGGAAAGCCAGTGACAGTATTTGGAGAGATGGACCCATCAAAAATTGCTTGGGGTTCCGCCGGAGCTGATTATGTAATTGAAAGTACTGGAGTCTTCACTAGTGTTGAGAAGGCTTCCATGCACAAGACTGGAGGTGCCAAGAAGGTTGTTATCTCTGCTCCATCCGGCGATGCTCCAATGTTTGTCATGGGAGTGAACCAAGAGAAGTATGAATCATCCATGGATGTTGTATCCAATGCTTCCTGTACTACCAACTGTTTGGCACCACTTGCCAAGGTCATCAATGATGAGTTTGGTATCAAGGAGGGTCTTATGACCACTGTTCATGCTGTCACTGCTACCCAACAGACTGTTGACGGACCTAGTCAGAAGGACTGGCGAGGAGGAAGAGCCGCCTGCTACAACATCATCCCCAGTGGTACTGGAGCCGCCAAGGCTGTCGGTAAGGTCATCCCCGACTTGAATGGCAAGCTTACTGGTATGTCTTTCCGTGTACCAACCGCCAACGTCTCCGTTGTCGATCTGACTGCTCGTCTTGAGAATGGTGCTTCATATGAAGCCATTTGCGCAAAGATCAAGGAAGCATCCGAGGGAAGTATGGCCGGCATCTTGGGATACCAAAACAAGGATGTTGTATCATCCGACTTTGTTAGTGACAACCGCTCATCCATCTTTGACGAGAAGGCAGGTATTGCCTTGACTGATGATTTCGTCAAGCTTGTTTCATGGTATGATAATGAGGCTGGATACTCTCAACGTGTGGTTGATCTTATCAAGCACATGGAGAAGAGTAGTTAAATCATCATGGGCTAGTTAAATAGATAGGCATTGGATATAAGTAAATATAGACAATTTTGATATGTAAAGACACTATCACTGTGATAATTATCTTACTTATGGCCTCCTATGTTCACTTTTCATCCCAAGACAAGAGATTGCCGCGCCATAAAAAGCATTAAGGATACCGTACTGTAGTGATGCGAGCGTGCCGTAGATGTTTACTTATGTTTGGCATTATTAATCACTCTCTTTACTAGCAGCTACTGAATAGGGGGTAATACTTAGTACATATATAAGGCTTTAGCAATGACCCCCACTTATTTTTATCACATTAAGATTTTATGTAAGCAAACCTGTTTCACACTTTCATTCATTTCATTTACTCAATAACAATCTCCTTGGTTGATGATGCTGATCCAACACTAATATCAACGGTAGGTCTAAGTTTGCAACATTCCTCAACGGCTTCATGAACCTTATGACTCTCAAATGCAGATATCAAATCCATATCAACGGGCTTGCCATTATCTACGGCTGTGTATGCCAACTGATCCAAGATGTAGTCAAATCGTGGTGCCCACTTCCTTGATCCAGTCTTGGCGGTGAAAGAGCAGTTATCAACCATAAAGGCAACACCACGGTAGTGCATGTATGGACATAACGAGTCAACGGCCTCAATAACAGATTCGTTAACAACCTCCGAGTATGGATGTCCAGCCTCCAAGAGAACATCAATCTGTGCCATCATGGTAGCAACGTATACACCAGCTGTGAAGGGATTAAGAGGAATGTCATCCTCATCACGAGCCTCACGGACCTTCTCACCAACCTGCCAGGTATCAGTACCATCAATCTTACCAACGGGGAATTTGTTAATACGCTTACCGTGCATGATGACAGTTCGGATTTCATTTCCTGATGATACCTCATCATAAATTTCTTGTAAGATTTCCTTGGAAGGCTTGTATGAGGCGGAGTATGCCTGCTTGAAGACTTCCTTATCATCTCCCTCAAGTCCGTCATATACGGCCTTAATACCCTGGGTGGAAATAATCTTGACAATGTTACCTGTGATGGACTCACATGATTGGTTGAAGGCTTCCTCGGGGGACATACCCTGTCGTTGATAACGACGGTAGAGTGACTCGACAATACCATGGACGGCACCAAGGAGGATACCACGCTCACCGTAAATATCTGAGCAATATTCTGACTCCAATGTAGTTTCGAACATGAAGGGTGAACCCAAGGCAACACCCCATCCAAGGGCAAGATCAGTAGCCTTACCAGACTTATCCTGATGGACAGCAAATGAGGCATTAATACCAGCACCATTCACCTCCTTACCCTGTTCATACAAACGACGGACACTTGGTCCCATACCCTTGGGACATACGGCAATAACATCCATATCCTCGGGAAACTTCTCACCAATAGAGTCGAGGTAACCCAATAAAAATCCATGTGACAAACCAAGAGTAGCACCGGGTTTCATTGCCGCGAAGATATCCTTATATAAAGCAGCCTGTGCAGCATCACTAATAAGTAACATAACCAAATCACTCTTCTTAATGACATCATACATTTCTCCTAAAGTGTCAGCATCTTCTGAGAAGCCAACCTCACGTGCCTCCTCGAATGATGATGATCCATCCCTTAATCCAATACGAACCTTAATATCAAGTCCAGCCTCGGCTAACGAGTCACGTAAGTTCTGTGCCTGTGCTGGTGCTTGTGATCCCCACCCGATAACACCAATTTCTTTAATACCCTCAAATGCCTTGGGCAACTTTGGGAAGAGATCACGACCACCCTTGACAATTTGTTCTTTGGTATCGGCAAAGTTTACATCACGTACTTCAAAAATGTCAGAGGAGAAGGAGCTGTTTTTATTGTTTGTTTTGTTGATGTTGTATGATGTTGTGTATTATTGTATTGTTTAGAATAAAACAGTTGAAGTGCAGAGATATAAAAAGGGTTAGCAGAGAATATATACCTAGGCAATGTCAGGCAGTAAAGACTCTCTTCTTCTCTTCAACATTTTATATCGATAAACAGACTCTGAAATGCAATTTTATGATTTCGGATATGCAGCGTTTCCTCAAATAGATCAGTAGAGGGAGCTTTGTGTCTTCATTGTCTGGGCAATCGATATTATATCTCTCTCCTCTCCCCTTTGACAACAGATAATATTGTATTTTGCACATCTTATGCATATAAAACTTACTTCAAAGCCGAGTTTGATGTTGAAACAGCGGTACGTGGGACAACAGTATTAGGAGCAAAGGCAGTAACTGCCGATGTGGCGCATACAGCGGCTAATGCTAAGGTGAACTTCATGATCGTCGGTGGTGTAATAGTTGCAAATTATGAGGCTAGAAAATTGATGGATCTGAGAAAGTGTGACGTTATTCATCGTGGAACCCTTATCCGTACAAAATAACTGAAAAGAACCGTTCTAGAATAATACATACGGATCTCTACTTTCTTGCGAGTGTGTTCGAGCTAAACAATGTCAAAAAACTAGACTTGATGCCACATCAAATTCCGTCGACGAAGAGTGTCAATCATGGAATCATACATGCTATTGTCAACTGAAAGGTAGAGAAGCAGAGAATAGTATATACTATATAGGAGCAACCAAAGAGAGGCTAGCTAAGAGCCTGCCACCAAACTGTACAAACAAATACATTGCAATAAAAACTTACCAAACAACTCAATGGAGAAATCAGACGATGCAATAGCACCAGGATGGATAGACTTCTGGCGTCTATGGCGTCACTGTTTATGTAGATTTGGATGGTACCCACTCTTCGTTGCACCCTTAGTAACATGTGCCTGTCTCCTAGACATATACAGTACAACCGGATGTGACTTCATTCGTCTCGACATAGGATTTATACCCACTAATGATATATGGAGTACCTCTGCTTCATATGCTCAATTGGGTTTATTCAGTTATGATACTAATAGAGATGATGAAAATAAGTGGAAACGTTCCTTTAATAATGGATGTCAAGCATATTCATCCGACTTTGAATCGGTATTTATTAATGAAGATCAGACATGGAGTATATCACGTATATTGGCATATATCAGTGGCATATCAAGTTTAGTTGCTTTAAGCACGGCATGGTTACTAACTGTTACTCCTATACCTGCTAGCTTCTTCTGGCCGGGTGTATTGCTACCGGCTGTTATATTGGCAATGTTGACAGGGGCTGCTAAATTTGTATTCTTCGACACGCACATTTGTACTGAAGAACTGTGGTACGTTGATGAAGCTAGTGACCCAGTAGCAGCACAATCATGCGACCTTGGCGAGAGTAGCGTATTTGGAGTAGCATCTGTAGCCGCCTATTTCTTCTGTACTATATTGATTTGCTTCCGCTCACCACAGAAGAGAGAACTAGATGAGAATTATGGTAGACCTCAAACAGCAATATTAAATCAAGCAGGCGGAGATAGTACCGGAACTCCAAATACTCTAGCTGAAATTGGATACAGTAAATCTGATCCTGAACAGGGAGAGGAGACGGCAGTAGTAGCATCTGTGCAACAACAGCAACAACAAGAGCAGTCAGTAGTTGCTGCACCTCTTAGAAAGAGAGTTTCCTTGAATGACATGTCCGAACGGACTGCGAAAATGAACAACAGCAACAACAATGATATCAATACTGCTCCGCAGGTTATAGTAGAGCACGGCCGTCATCATACAAGGAATACATCAGATGTTACATGGATCACGGACCCTACTTATACAAGCTTCAATGATCGAACTAAGAACTTGGGCTTGGGACTATCTCCTCGATCGCCAGTGCCTACGAGGATATCAGAAGCCACTGAAAGTTCAGAAGAAGAAGGAGATCTTGAATGGAATAAAGATGGGCATCCGATAATCATTGCAATTAATGATTCAGACGGGTCGATTGACCAAACTCTCAGTACCAAGTCTCTCAATGGCTTGCCTCCTCGTCCAAATCGTACCAAGAGTGATATCAGCAGTAATAATGGCTGCAATCACCGTCCTCTTCAGAGTAGTATCAGTAATAGCAGCAGTGGCCGTACTCACTCTACAAGCGAGTCCGACGACGCAGGAAGTGTCCACTCAAGAATTAGTAGAATCAGTTTCTCTGAGACGTATGCAAGCGATGACATATCCGGCTTGGGACATTACTCGATTGGATCTCAACAAACTAAGAGTACTGGTGCCCCATCTGTTGTACAGATACCAACAAGCCGTAGTAGCAGTACTCGTCACCATCATCATACCTTCTCGGGAGGATCTCCCGGCTCAATATCTCACTCTCCTGGTAACAGGAAGGCTTCAAGGTACAACAAGAAGCGCTCAGAGCATGATAAGTTTCTCAATACTAACCAGCAAGAGCACGATATCTTTCTGAACAACAACAACCACCATGATCATTCTCATACTAGAACGGACAGTAAACGTGAGCTGATAACGCTTCCGCGTCTTGATGAAAGTTTAGAAGATCATGGAGATCTTATCAACCAATGTGTTCGCGACCTACACCAGTCGTTTGCTACCGGTGATAATGCGAATGGATACAAAACATTGTAGAGTTGTATGGCAATGTGCCTAAAAAATGTGTGTGAAAGCTATTAGTCGTGTGTGCGAGTTATTTGTCCAGCTATGTAGTTGTTCTATGTTTCTGATGTTGTGCAATTAGGTGTATGTTTATCTGTAATATAGTCGCTAAGTTTAACAGTGGACTCGAGTTTAGAAATGATACCACCTTCTTAATAGTTTGTTATTGAGTCTACCACAAACACTACTCCCCTATGTTATTACTCGAACAATCCAGGACATAAGTTTGTCTGGGTTGGACATTTCTTTCATAATTCATCGTACTGTTTATCATTACACATATCTTCTAATAGTAATCTTTGTTCACGATTTACTTAGCTAGCGCAAATTTCCTAAAATTCAAATATGAACACAAGATGTGAGCATATTTCTTTTCACTCCATATCAAACCGTACAGGCCCTAAATGAATACACAAGGCTACACAACATACATAAAACAAAAGAAAACTTACATTTCATCCAACTCAACAGCCATTTCGCCGTCAACATACGCCCTACCCACAGCAGTGGCAATACCAAACCTCTTATTCCACTTTTTGATTTCAACTTCCATGACTAAGGTGTCTCCAGGTACAACAGGCTTCTTCCATTTGACACCATCAACACCAGCAAAGAAGAATACAGCACCAGGTTCAGCACCCTCCATTTGCAGACAAACAATACCAGCCAATTGGGCCAATGCCTCAACTTGTAATACACCTGGCATAATTGGTCGATCGGGGAAATGTCCAGTAAAATGGGGCTCGTTCAATGTGACGCATTTAACACCCACGGCTTTTTTACCCATTTCATATTCAACTACTTTATCAACTAATAGGAATGGATATCTATGTGGTAATATACCATTAATATCTTCTAAACTGAAGACTGTTTTAACTGAGGATGTTAATGATGAGATTTCTTCGGCTGTTCGTGGCTCGGATGGTGTTTCATCGTCATCTTCGGCATTGATTTGGGTTGAAATACGTTGGATTACAGGTGTTGTTGGAGCTAGAAAGGCGGTGGCAGTGGATGCCAGGATTGTTAGTAGAGCAAGTTTCATATTTGTATTGTTTTGTATGTTTGAGTTGCTATTTTGTGAGGAAGAGGAAATAGAGATAGTTAGATACATGACATAAACAACTCGCACATTTCCTATAACACGAACAGAGACGCCCGCCAATACAATAGAAGAAGCGATCTGCTATTGATTGCAATGATATGCAATACTATATTATCTCCTCGTTCAGTAGTGTATACCCATTTCTTTGATTATGCCCAAATCCATCCCCGCAAAATCCACCATGTGTCAGACAGCAATCATGGCTTTATATACCTCAACAACCACTGTATAAAATAGCTAATCCGCCGTATATATCGGCGTCATAGTAGGCCGCTAGTACATATCGTACCTCAATTGAGAGTTGAATGAATAATGAGATTGCACAATCAAAATAATAGCGACAATAGTTACATTGTGCTGTAAAGATTATAGTAATTAAAGGATACCTTTTTTAATTGCAGCGAATTGTTGACAAGAGTTGTAACACGTACGAGTTGGTGCACTCCTCGTCTCCACATCGATTATCAACACAACCCTTTGCTATCCTACAATACAATTCTTATAGCGGTCAATCAGTACTAATATCTCTTTAGATCTCATAATAATTAGTTTAGATAAGGAAAGATGAAGTTGTTCATGGCAGGTATCTCAAGCACAGCATTACTATGCTTCCTTTCTACACAACAACAAAGCAGTAGTGTATCAGCATTCGTTACTAAACAACCAACAAGTATTACATTACCAAGTAATAATGCATTAACAAATGCAATCAACAACAATGTCAATAATGGAATCAAATATACCGAAAGTTCATTAAACATGGCAGATGCAATTAAAATTACAATGCCAGCCTTATCATCAACAATGAAGGAAGGACGTGTCGTTTCATGGCTCAAGAGTGAGGGTGATGAAATTGAGGCTGGTGAGGCTATCATGGTAGTTGAATCAGATAAGGCTGATATGGATGTTGAGGCATTTGAGGACGGATATCTTGCCAAGATTTTAACAGAGGAGGGTGAAATGGCCGAGGTTGGTGCTGTCGTTGCATTGGTTGCTGCTGAGGAGGGGGATGTTGATGCTGTTGCTAGTGGTGGTGTTGATGCTGCTCCTGTTGCTGAGAGTGCTCCTGCTGCTGCTGAGGAGGCACCTGCTGCTTCATCTGGAGGTGAGTTATATTATATATGTACCATATATGATATCTTTGTGTTTGGTATCCTATTTGTTTTATTAGATGAGTAATTGGTACCGATTGGGTTTGAAGTGTTGGGATTACATTAGCAGAGATATTGATATATTGATTGCAGAAGAGAGAAACAAGTGAAGTTATTCCTTTTTTTTGTTGGCTTCCTGAGATATAGTTTCTATTTTGAATGTTTGTACACATGATATGTTCAAATTTGATTTCAATGAACACAAACCCATCTAACATACACAATACTTACAATATCAACATATTATTATAGCTGCCGCTCCTGATGTGGAGTTTAGTCAACTTGATATGCCTGCATTATCATCAACAATGAAGGAGGGTAAGGTTGTGTCATGGCTCAAGGGCGAGGGAGATTCAGTTGAGGCCGGTGAAGCCATCATGGTTGTTGAGTCAGACAAGGCCGATATGGATGTTGAGGCATTTGAGGATGGATTCGTTGCTGCCATTATCACCGAGGAAGGCGAGGCTGCCAATGTCGGATCTCCCGTGGCATTAATTGCAGCCAATGAGGCTGACATTCCAGCACTCAAGGCTTATGCTGAAAACATGGGTGGTGGAGGAGGTAGTGTTGCTGCCGCTCCTGCTACTCCTGCTGCTGCCGCACCTGCAAAGGTAAGTTTGATTTTTCAGATGCTTTGTGTGCTTTGGATTGTATGTTAATATGTGTTGGTTTACATATTGTACTTTCTCTCCTT
>Ga0075439_12321_pt1 | contig 16478 bp, 17 predicted proteins | sample MintriSingleCell_FD_74264 | JGI IMG/M metagenome (GOLD analysis project Ga0075439, IMG submission 74264) | Marine eukaryotic communities from Monterey Bay, USA to study complex ecological interactions - Minidiscus trioculatus JGI Plate_4_G5... | ecosystem: Environmental > Aquatic > Marine >... | reverse complement strand
ATTTGATTAGTATTTGCAATGTCGTGTTGTACTGTGTTGTATTGATATTGAATAGGTATAGTATGGTCGTCTCCGGTATAATATCAGTTCTCATACTGTTGCTTCAATGCAGTGATACCGCGGTTGGGTTTTCCTCAAAGCCATCAACAAATGTAGAAATAGAACATATCACATCTCGAAGAAGATGGATTTCTAGTATTGCAACAACAATAACATCGAGTTCAATATTGCTATCACAAGAGGTTGCAAATGCTGCACCTCCACTCAGTGCTGATCAGGCTGATAACTTCTCTGCACGTGTAGAACGAGCTCGACGTCCAAAACCAGCCAAAGTATTACGACCTAGATTAAACTTGGATTTTGCAGTATTATTAATGAGATCGAGTTACAGTGCTGTGGATGATATAGATATCGTATCAATGACACAATTTCAACAAGATTTCTTCTTAATTCGACAGGCTGAGTACAAACCGTATGCAGACTCGCTCGGATTTGGAGCAATGACACAGGTGAGTAAGAATGACATATCTTGTGCACTTTTTTATTTTGTTCATATCATATGCTCATACATATAGATATTTTTACATCTCATAACATTTAGGGCGATTTGGCAGATCCAAATTACTTTGACTTTATATCATTTGCCCAATACTCGACAATATCAAGAGAAATTATCAATCCTCAAGCAGTATTTGAAGAACAACAACCGGTCGAAGTTGGTGAAAATGAACTTCAAAAGTTTAATACAGTAGTTGTCAAGAGAGATACAACAATACCAAATAGTGAATTACCACAAAGGCATACTGAAATAGTTGGTAATGCCATATATGACAAGTTGATTGAGAAGTTCGGTGATACTGCATCGGCAATACCCAAGATACCCACTCGAGAAATAGGAGATAAAGTTGATGAATCTGCAATACTAGCTGCCATCAAGCAAATGGTAAATCTTTTCCTCGTACAAGGATTTGCATGGGACGGTAATGCAACAATGCAAACGTCAGAAGCTAAAGGAAGAGGAGCAACACAATTTACAATAACATTCACATCTCCCGCAACATTGTGGTCTGGGCAGAGCCTCCAAGCCAAGAATGCAGTATTATTAAATGACTTCGCATTGAAAACAGTTAAGGCAATACTAAGCCGTGCTGGTTACAAGGTTGAGAATGCCATGGTCAAGTATAAAAACAATCAAGAGATCACAAGTTTTACTGTTGAGTAATCAATATGTAATATTCGGCTAAACATAAGATACCACTAGACCTACAACTAACGACTAACTGCGAGTTTCTTTATTAAGCAGAATAGAACTATAACCTCTCATTTGACAAGACTATGCCCCTAGACTGACTGTACCCGTCTATTTAACTGAGCGAGTTGCCGAATCCTGTACCAATGCATTCGATGATTCCACGCGTAAGCACCAGCATGTAAGAATAAAACTCAAACAGAAGATACGCCAACTCAAACTCCCAACTCCCAACCATAGTTCCTCCTACCCTCCGCTCCGTCGCCGACAACAACGCTATATCGACATCGATATCGTCATACTGTTGGTATACGTCGGTAAGATATTTCCTTCCTTTAGGACTACATTTTGTTTAGCAAGGAAATAACATCTATTTCCTTATTGCTAGCTAAAAAGATATTGGCTAAGTATATATCTTCAACTAATACCTCACCTACAAAGCGCTATTGGTATATCTATTGCAACTTAAACGCAATATCAAATTACAACTAACCATACTAACAATGTCAACTAATCAACAAACTAAAAATATGCACAAAATGGCCACCTACGCCATATGTACACTCATCATTGCAATAACAACTTCCCATCAAGTATATGGTTTCTCTACTCCCCGTACATTAACATCCAATACTAAAACTGTAGTACTGCTACCAGATGTTACAACAGCCGCCACCGCATGGGACAATACATCAAGTAAATGTATCATCAACGGTGGAAGGAGGGTAAATGGTGTATGTCTCCAAGCCGAGACAGATGATTATTTATCATCATTAGATGGAAAAAAGGACGGAGATGATGATAATACACCAAAGGAAAAGAAGGAGGAAGAAGAACCAGAATTGGAAACAGAGGCATCAACTACTGGATTAATCATTCCTGGTTTTAGTGATAAGGTTGTATCACCATCACCCGCACCTGAGGAGAAACCAAAGCCAGCTCCTCCTGAGGTTAAAAAGGTAGCTCTTGTTCAAAAAGTTGTGGAACAGAAGAAATCAGAGAAGAAGACTGATTTATTAGAGGATGCTTCCGAATCTATTATTGATTTACCATCATTGCCTAAAATCTCACTACCTTCGTTTGGCGGTGGTGGCGGTGGTAATAATAAGAAACAACCACCACCCAAACCACCCTCGGGAGTGCCAGGTAAAAAAGTTGAGGATGTAATCGCCTCATCACTTGGGGGTGCATTAACAGGTGTTGCCGCTGGATTATATGCCGATATTGCCACTGACGTATTAATGGATACAGACTTACCACCCTTAGTACCACCCGCAGCACTAGGTGTGGCATTAGGTGCCGGTGCATTCATCGGTGCTTCACAAAATAACTTCATCGGTTCAGCAGTGAAATTCATCTTTGGTAAACCAATCTTAGGTATTAAGAATCGAATTACTAATAAGATTACCGAAACTGTTGATGATATTAAGTCCACGCCTACGAGGATTAAGGATGCGGCTGTTAAGAAGGTTGATGATACCGTTGATGAGATTAAGGCCACGCCTGGTAAGATTAAGGATGCGGCTGTTGCCAAGGTTGATGAAACTGTGGATGAGATTAAGGTATGTAATTATTCATTATGTATTGTAGTGTTGAGTTGTAGAGCTCTTTTTTATACTTGTTCGTTTAACATTTGTATGCGATTGTTATGTATAATCTTCTCAGGCAACTCCAGGTAAAATTGCCGATGCTACCAAGCGTAAGGTAGACGAGACAGTTGAGGAAATCAAGGTGCGTTATAGTTTTATGATTAAAGGCTTATCTCATTACAAATATACACAAACTATATTGGAGTAATATCTCAACTACTTTCCTTGTTATAATCACTAACTCTAGGCCACTCCTGGACGAATTGTTGAATCTGTTGAGGAGGCTATTGAAGATGCTGTGGAAGATGTTGTTGAAACTGTCGAAGAGGTTGTTAGTATCCCCGCTAAGAAGTTGGAGGAAGTTGGTATTTCTCTACCAAAGGATATTAAGAAGCCCCCCACTCCACCTGTCCAAACAACTCCCCCTCCTCCGGAAAAGAAGTCGTTGTTTCCACCTGCAGATGTTAAGCTTGAGGTACCATCCTTCACATTCCCTTCTCAAGAGACTCCAAAGAAGGCTACTCCTCCTCCACCACCCAAGCAACAACAGGCACCACCAAAGTTTACATTCCCAAAGGTCGAGGCTCCTCCAGTTAAGAAGACTCCTCCTCCACAACCCAAAGCACAACAATCACCGCCTGTTGAACTGCCAAAGATTTCTCTTCCCAAGGTGAGCATTCCTGAACTACCCAAAGCACCACCCAAAGTTGAGACTCCCAAATCCCCACCACCAGCCAAGAAGGAAAAGAAGAAGGATCCCTACATGTTCACAGAGGCTGCTCTTAAGGAATTCATTGCAAAGGATAAACCCCAGGGAACTGAATTGGATAAACAACAGGAAGAACAACGTAAGAAGAAGGCGGCTCGAGATACTGAGATCCGCCGTGCTGCCGAGGCCGCATCCGCTGCATTCAAGAGGTCTACTCCATCACCTGCCCCTGTCAAACAAACCAACGATGGTGCCGCTGAACGTAAGAGAATCGCAGAACAAGCCGCCTTGGAGAAGAAACGCAAAGCTGAGGAAATTGCTGCCGAGAGACAACGTAAGGCTGAGGAGGCCAAGGCCGCCGCTGCTGCCAAACGTGAAGCACAAATCCAGGCCAAGAGGGATGCCGAGGAGAAGCGTAAGAGAGCTGCCGAGGGTAAGTGTTACTTTGTATTCATGTATGCGGGTGCTTCATATCATGTAAAGTCATCCTCTCATACTTCTACACTCCTCTTTAGAAGCCGCAGCTAAAAAGCAAGCTCAACTTCAGGCCAAGAAGAGCCAACAACCATCCAAGGGAGCCGAATCTCCTCGATTGACGTTACAATCGATTGCCAAACAACAGGCTAAAGAAACTCCAAAGAAGGAGGCTTCCGTTTCAGTACCACCTGTTAAAGGGCGTCCTACTTTCTCCCTATTCGGAATGGGTGGAGGTACGAAATCAGTGAGCACAACATCAACCACTGCTGTGACATCTCCCAAGGCCAAGACTCCAACACTCAAGGTTGCCAAGAAAGCTAGTGCACCACGGGGTGTGCCCACAATATCAAAATGGAGGCTTAACTCTAGAGACAAATCCATTGCAGGTTTCATTAGTGGATCGGGATCGTTCAATGATGGTGAACCAGTAACTACATCGGCGATTGTTGGTGAGGCAAGTAGTAATACAGTCGTCAAGACGAAGTCTGGATCCACGTAAGTTTGCTGTGTACCTCCTGAACAACATATGTGTTCCTTTATTTGTATGATATTCTCAACAACCCTTCATTCTCTTGTCAAAGATATTTCCTCGGTGAAGAAGATACATCAAGTGGCGGTGGTTTGTTTGGGGGACTATTCGGTGGTGGAGGAAGTGAAGAGAAAGCAGTAGCGGCACCAGCTCCTGTTGTCAAATCTCCTCCAGTGAGAAAGGCCGCTCCAGTGAGAAAGGCTGCCCCTGTCAAACAAACCAACGATGGTGCTGCCGCTGAACGTAAGAGGATTGCAGAACAAGCAGCCTTGGAAAAGAAACGCAAGGCAGAGCAAATTGCGGCTGAGAGACAACGTAAAGCCGAAGAGGCCAAGGCTGCCGCTGCTGCAAAACGCGAGGCACAAATCCAGGCCAAGAGGGAAGCCGATGAGAAGCGTAAGAGAGCTGCTGAGGGTGAGTAGATGAAGTTGGACTTGAGATTATGTACATTATTTGCCATTCTTCATACTAACCAACACATGATGTGTATATGATTTACAGAAGCTGCTGCCAAAAAGCAAGCTCAATTACAAGCCAGGAAGGACGCTGAGGAAGCCAAGAAACAAAAGGCTGAGGAAGCTAGGCGAGCTCGTGAGGAAGAATTGAAGAGAAATGCAGAGGCTCGTAAGCAGGTTGAGTTCGATCGCTATCAGAGACAGATGGAGATTGACAAACAGAAACGTCAAAAACCAAAACAGAAGGTTGTTGCACCTCCAAAGAAGGAAGTACAGACTCCACAAGCCAGTACAGCGAGGCCTACCTTTTCTTTATTTGGTATCGGTAGTCCTCCTGAATCTAAAGAAGAATCTGCCCCCGTTGTGGCTTCTACCCCTCAAACAAAGAAGAGTCCAACACTAAAGGTCGCCAAGACAACATCAACTGCACCACGAGGTGTCCCAACACTCAGCAAATGGTCCTTGAATAGTGACAATACCATCTCTGGATTCATTAGTGGCTCACCTAATTTCAAGGATGGTTCCCCTGTAACAACATCGGCTATCACAGGAAGTGCTGTCAGTGGATCTGTTGTGCAGACAAAGTCAAAGTCCAAGTATTTCCTAGGTGAAGAGTCAAGTGGCGGTGAATCATCTTCTGGTGGTGGATTGTTTGGAGGACTATTTGGTGGTGGAGGGGAGGAGAAAGCTCCTGCTGTTAAATCTGCACCAGTCAAGTCTGTACCAGTCAAGAAAGATGACGGGGCCACTGAGCGTAAGAGGATTGCAGAACAGGCAGCCTTGGAGAAGAAACGCAAGGCTGAGGAGATTGCAGCTGAGAAACAAAGGAAGGCTGAAAAGGCCAAGGCCGCCGCCGCTGCAAAGCGTGAAGCTCAACTTCAGGCCAAGAAGGATGCCGAGGAGAAGCGTCGAATTGCTGCTGAGGGTAAGTGATAGTTTATGACTTGTATGTTGTTTGTAAATGCTGTGACTGCATTCACTCACGTGACGTTTACATACACTCGTGTTATAGGAGCGGCTGCCAAAAAGCAAGCTCAACTTCAGGCCAAGAAGGATGCAGCAGAAAGTGAGTGCCATGTTTATTTTATCTTTATGATGATAAATTACCTTGTACAACACTCACGCCGTTCTTCTTACGACATTATAGAAGCCGCAGCCAAGCGTGAAGCTCAACTTCAGGCTAAAAAGGATGCTGACGAAAAGCGTAGATTGGCTGCCGAGGGTGAGTAGAGACGGATGTTTATTAGTTCATTGTAATGTTCACATCTCATCATACATTTTCTATCATGACACCTTACAGAAGCGGCTGCCAAAAAGCAAGCTCAAATCCAAGCTAAGAAGGATGCCGATGCCGCAAAGAGACAGGCGGCTGAGCAGAAGCGATTGGAACAGGAAGAGAGGAAGCGTCAGTTGGCCGAGCAGAAGAAATTGGAACAACAACAGAAGGCTAGTCAGGCACAAAAGAAACAGGAGGCAAAGGCTGTGGTTAGCAAAGCCCCTCGAGGCTCTACTATCAGTCTATTTAACTTTGGAGGAGACAAGTCTGATGCTCCACCTGTCTCAACTCCAGTATCAACTTCTGCTCCACAAGGTGTTCCAGTTATCTCGAGATGGAAGCAAGCCCGCGATGGATCAATCACAGGCGTGATATCAGGATCTAGTTCATTCCGTGATGGTGACCCTGTCACAACATCTCCCATCACAGGTAAAGCAGTTGGTGGAGCTGTTGTGACTACTAAATCAGGTTCAAAATACTTCCTTGATGGAGGTAATGCACCACCTAAAGCAAATAACAACGCCAAGGTTGCCCAGCAGGCACGGGAGAAAGCTGCTGCGGATGCTCGTGCAATTGCGGCTGAAAAGGCCAAACAAGCCCAACAACTCGCTGCCGAGAAGCGTGAAGCTCAATTACAAGCCAAAAAGGACGCAGCAGAGGCCAAGAGGCTGATGGCCGAACAAAAGAAACAGGCAGCTGAACAGAAACGATTAGAACAGGAGGAGAAGAAGAAGCAAAAGGCAAGTTTTATCCATGCGCATGCAGGTGTTCAGTCTAGAGGCTTGACGACTTGACTCTTTGTTTACCTTGTTTGCCTTTATCGATTGCCCTTGCATATCATATGTACTAACATATGTTATAATCACATCTCTTTCATCTTCATAAACTGTGATAACGCGCATCTTTCAGGCGCAGAAGAAACAGGAGGCACCCATTTCAGTACCATCGGTGAAAGGCCGTCCTACTCTCTCCCTATTTGGTTTAGGTGGAGGGGATGATAGTGCTACTAAACAACCGCCTGTTCAAAAAGGCAAGTCTGCTCCTACTCTCAAGGTTGCCAAGTCTCCTACACTGAAAGTTGCCAAATCTCCCACACTGAAGGTTGCCAAGAAAAGTGCACCTCAGGCACCCAATGGTGTGCCAACGATCTCCAGTTGGAGGTTGAATGGTGACGGAAGTGTCTCTGGAAAGATTACGGGGTCGCCTAACTTTAGGAATGGAGAGACTGTTACAACGAGTCCTATATCAAAGGGAAGAATTGAGAAGGGTTCAGTTGTACAGACAGGTAGTGGCTCTAGATATTTTTTGGGTTAATGTTGATTTGAAAGAGTATATTTAAGCACTCAAAGCTAGACAATAAGTGGCACAGAAGTTAATATAGCTAAATACAGTGTTTTCTTTGTTACAATGTTCATATTCTAATCTCACTTTACAACTTACGTGGTGCTTTGGGATGGCGAGTTTGTATTCCCTCCTTAATATTAACAACTAAATGCTCAGCTACTGTACCATGCAGCTCATAGATCTTGACCAACTCCTCATCAACTTGCTTCAGCTCTTTGCCAGAATAATCCTTCCTCGCTTTCAACAACAGTGAGATCGCAGTTGCTTTCTTATCTTGACTCACAGAGTGTTTGGCAAGAGTTACCGTCAGCCTGACCTTGTCCTTATTGTCTTCAAAATTGTCAGTACCACTAACCCATTTCTTCATGTCTTTCACCACACTATCAAACTGATGTGCTGTAGACACATCTTTATCTACAATCTTGCCAGCAATGTAAGCCCTCGATAGCAGAATTTTTCTGAGAGCAGTCCTCTGCTCTTTCATATCCTTATTCAATGTCTTAGCTTCCTCGTCACTCTCTAACTCATCCTTGTCAGGCTCATTAATACCAAAGTATTGAGCTAAGGATGATGTATCGATGGGACCGCCCTGCTCCTTCATCATCGCGCCATATACAAGTTCTACTTCTTTCGCCCTAAACTTATCTTCGTCTTCAGTTTCATCGGTTGGAACTTTCCTTTCAAGCGCAAATGTCAGTCGTTCCAATAAAAGCGGTACACTAGATGGCCGTTCTTTAATCATTGCACTCAAATGTGACTCGTAATCGTCTGTAGAGTCAGTGGCATTCTTCCTCAATCCAGCAACGAACTTCAATTTGGCATCAAATATAGCATCAAGTAGTGTATCCTTTTTCTTATCATCTGCAGGTTTAACCTCTTTAGCATCCTTTGTTGTTGATTTAGGTGGCACAGCATATAACAATTCTAATGATGTCACACTTTCTTTGTCCTTGTTAAGCAATAGTTTTCCACTCAATACATCGCCAATTTCTATCCAAGATGGTAAGTCCTTTGTTGGTCTAGAGACATATACATCCAAGTGAGATCCCTTCTGCAATGTAGTAGCCTTGATTTGAGCCCTTCCATCATCTTTGACACAAGGAGTAGATGCCTTGTCCATCTTACTATAGACTTCACAAGGTAGAGAATCAGGAAGAGAAAATAGCAGCTCACATGGTACGTCTTTCATTTGCTCTAGAACATTTCTATTTGCATGACGAAGAAGGAGACAAACAGTATATTCTCCGCCTTTAAGAGACACCGCTTCGACGTGATGAATAGCACCGCCGTATACAAGTGGCTGTCCTTCACTATTCACTAGTGACCAAAGTTGAGTATCAACAGGAGAATCATACAACTGATTGAAGAGTGAAGGAAAACTAGGTCGTACTGGAATCGCTTTCTTGTTGTCCTTTTCTGACTTGATTGTGAACTTGTATCGTAATCTAGATTCATACATCAGGCTGTTTTGTTTGTCAGGAGAAGCGGACAACTCCGCATCACTCGGTGGAACTTCATCCAGCAACTCATTCGAGCAGCACTGGATATCATATTCAAACGGACGAAGAGTTCGCGCAGCAGACTTGAGGCTGGCAGATGGATTTATCTTCTCTGCTCTCAAAAGTGTGTTTATCCCCAACCTTGCAAATTCTCGAGCAGCCGTAATGGTTACAGGTTGGGAATGGAATAAAGTAGGACTGCGTACATTAAAGGAGTGCCACTCAATATCAGCCGTGACAGTCGCAGGCGAAGGATTAGCCAACCAGAGCAACTGCAGACATAGTTCAAGAGTGTGTCCTCCCTTTACGCGTATGTGGTACTTTTCTTCTACGCCATCTCTTACTTGATATATCTTTTTAAGCTGAATCAACGAGTTAGGAAGATCGCCACGGACAAATGGAATTGCGTGTAGATATACACGGGGCGATGCCGTTTGACTTGATGTACTGCTACGCAGCTTGATCGTAGCCCATTCAGCTCCTACGGGAACAGTTATAAAACGCCTATCAGGTGATCCCGGAGTTAGCTCAAAAGACGTTGTAAAGTCTAAACCATTCTCCTTCAATGTAACTTTCTTGCCGTCCAAACCATCTGATCCAGAAACAAACTCAGAGTGAGGGACTATCACCGTGATGGGCAGTGAAAATATCTTCCCTCGAGTAGAATCATTAGACACGAATGCATCAACAGTAGCAAAATGGACCCCGGCAGGCAGTGCTTTTGTGTCTAAGCGAACTGAAAAAGACTGACCACCTCTTTCTTTTGCGGACAATAGAGTCATTCTTTCTGGACAAGTAATCCAACTGTCACTTGCTTTGAGTAACAAGTCAAGTTCCAAGCCCAAAATCTCCTCCATTTCACCGGAAGTTCTCTGATTTGAATGACTAAATTTTGGTTTGACAAGTACTCCATAAGTCTTTGGTCCATCATTTAGCTCAACCTCATCACGGATGTAAATACCTCTTGCATTACTTCTGGATGGAATGGAAATATCAATGGCTATGTTTTGACCAAGTTTGCCGTGATTTGCAATGATATACTCAGCGCATTGATTTGCAGAGACAAGACCAGCGCCCTGAGCATACACATCAGAAATACCGCACTTGGAAACAGCCGTGTTTACCAGCCCTCTTTTCAGTTCTATTGGATTACAATTGATCCCTTTTTGTTTCGCAGCAGACAGAACACAAGCCGCTACTCCACATGCATTGGGTGATGACATACTCGTGCCATGATATTGTGCCTTGGACTGAAGCGCATGTCGAGGGATGGGGCTAATTGCACCACCAGGAGCACATATATCAGGAAGGCATCCATCCGGTGTCGGCCCTCGAGATGAGAAGTAGTAGCTTGCTGCCTCAAGCGCTTTATCACCTTCGATTGGTGCTAGTGTTGAATACTGTTCACTCATCATTTCAGGGGACAACCAGGCACCGACAGTAATTGGCGCCGTTTCACTTCCAGGACTACCAATAGAACTGAGCGCTGGTCCATCATTCCCTGCAGAAGTAAATACAGCCATATTCCAATCATTCACAGCAGCAGCAAAGACTTTAGCAACATTCCCAGTATTATATTGGAATGACGCTTCACCATACGATAAATTGAGTATATCACAACCATATTTTTTCGCAGCCACTAAAGCTCGAGTTAGTCCGGCACCTGTTTCTGTAGAACCTAATCTACCATCACCGATCTTAAGTGCTAGAATCTGAGCTCCTGGTGCAACGCCAGATATATCAACATCATCATCTCCTTTTGTTTCCTCGTTAAAATTGGCAGCAGCAATACCTGCAACGTGTGTACCGTGTGATCCAGCATCAGTCACAACGCTCAAGATGTTCCCCTTTTCATAGACTTGGATGCAATATGTAACCTCTGAACCAAATCCCAAGTTACCAGTCTGTCTAAAATGTTTGAAAGGCGCCATTGGAATAGATTTGGACATATCACCAGTACCATCGAGGACAGCTTTCCAAACCCCATCTTCTTCGAACATGACAATATCCATCATTGGGCCATGATCTTCATATGACTCCATCACTTCTTTCAGTTGTTCCAATAACAATTTCAATTCCTTCTTTTGGTTGCTTATCTTTTTCTTTTCCTCATCATCTTCTCCACTCTTCTTCTTGTCTAGACTATCCAATTTTGATTGAGTATCTGCAATCAAAGCCTGATGTTTTGCAACAAATGCCTCCTTCCTTTCCCTTTTGACTCGTCTTTCTACATTACGGGGTAACAGATCATACAATCGCACAGCACCCAGCTTTAAACTTTTGATATCTTTTGCCCATTCACCCAATGTTACATCACGCCCTGACAATCCTTGTATTTGATTATTGGTTGTGTAATCAAAGTCAATACTCTTTTCCATACATATATCTCCATCGCCGGTACAATCTAAGAAGTCAATATACTTGGGCGTTACCCCATCACTGATGTATCAAGAAGAAGGTAGTTAGTTGCAGGTTAGATATATAAAGAATTATATATATGAATATGAATACATAAAAAGACTATACATTACCTCGTGGTACCATTCAACCCAGCAGCATTCAAATCACAGCCTGTATCGAGAATTGCAATCTTAATACCCCGTCCATCAGAATTGGGATAATTATCAAACAAATCATATATCTTTGTCTCCTCTTTGGGGATACACGCGGATGTTCTCATACCTGAACTTGTTTTTGATGGTGAAGAGCCGATGTCAGGATGGAATGAGAACGCACCTACTGTGGAATATAATACTAGTAGTAGTAATGATGATGCTGCAATCATCAACATCAATAAATAATCTCTGTCGGCTTTTTTATTTTGTCCACAGTGTGATTAGCAATTTTGCTCGGTGCGGTATCTTGGCTGGCGCCGCGCCTAGAAATAAAGAACTATCACACTGCCATATCAGCAGTGGATTTTTTATATGAACCCCTGCACCACTCAAGCAGTACCTAGGTTGCAGTTAGTGTGCATAAGATGCTATCATCTTACTTCAATTTGCTTTGTTGAGCTTGATTGGTCTCAATTACTTGTAGCTTCAGTGTTTTCTTTGTACATTATTTACATTCTATTCTATTATTCTATCTATGCTGTGTCGACTTGTTCTTCTTCTTCCACTTCTTCTTTGGACACTGATGATAGCTTGATCCCCAATCGTTCATCCACGGTAGCATTTCCATTTTAGGATAGTCTACACTACACTCAAACCGCGATCCATTGTGAAAAAGATATGGAGAACCAACACACCATCCAACTGATGGAGGAGGGATACTATTAAAGTACCTCATCAAAGAGTTGGCCGCATCTGTTCTGGCCTGAAACCAGCCTTCAGTATTCTCCCAGAGCAGTCTACGATGATTGTTTGATACTATGTTGCTTGTGCTACTACTTGCGTTTATTCCTTTCACATAACCAACATACTTCTTTCTCGGATAAAGTTTTGGACCTCTGCCACTCAAATGTGCTATCAATAATGAAACAAACATATCATCAGGTTTTGTTATGTGCTCCGAAACAAATTCTCTTGCTTCTTTGAAGGCAGGATTCCATATAAAGCACAGGTAATTTCGGTGTATAATTGAACCAGTTGGTAGGATTATATGACTTCCAAAATCAGCCTTTTGATCTAGGTATTCATATTCGCCATCATTATCATTCCGACAGAAAGGAACAAAGTTATCCTTGTTCTGTTTCATATCATTAGTAATGGCTTGTTGGACTGTCTTTTCTAGAACAGAATCTAACTGAGTTGTGATTCTTTCATCTGTGAATGCAACCCTTCGACCATAGTTTCCTACTTGTACATTGGAATTCCTCTTCCACAGTTCTATTCCTGACTTGATTATAAGTTTAGATGTAGTATAGAATGGCCCGTCGTCATCAAAGTATACTAGCATTTCATTTCTGGGAGAAATCAATGGGTGATATCTATTCAACAGATTGTTTGTTAACCCATGCTCAAATGAATAAAAGATTCTAAATAGATGTGTAGGATTCACATTCCATTGGAGCATATCTTTGACAACGCTATACGAGTTGTCAGTGGAATTAGTACTCTTCTTTAACAAATCACTGCGTTTTGCATTCCATACTAATATGATCTCTGTAGCACCTTTCCATTTCAAGAAGACTTCTTTTAATGCTATACCTAACTTCTTGAACCGATCAGTATTATGTGCCATAACGATGATTGTGTAAGTCTTGGTATGGCAGCTTTTTGCAGGAGGCATATGACAAACTTGATGTTGTTCATTTGTAGAATGTATCCATTGTCTTATTGCATCAACCATACCTCCTGGCTTCAATTGTACATCATTTAGCGTATTATTAACAAGTCGGTGTTGAGATATTATAAACTTACATAACGTCTTACTCTTCTCGGCACGCTTTAACATCGATAACAGTACACTTCTTTCATCTTTTTTAGACGCATAGCTGCTTACTTTTGATCTTGTGAGTGTATTCTCTAACTTGCTTTGTTTCTGTATATCATGAATACTAACTGGAAAATAATACATTGGTATATAGAATTGAAATAAGGAGAAGAAGAATATCATACCGCCAATTGCATTGAGGATATTGCAAGCTGAAGTGATGATGTTGAGTGCATGCATGCCTCATTATGTCGTGTTGGTAATGATGGTACCTTATACACTAATGTTCACCGAGACTACTCCCATTCGAAAGAGTATGAAAACACCATAACTGAAGAAATGATAGTGCCAATTCAAATAGTGCCTTATTCTAATACCAATTCGTCCTCTTACCACATCATCATCGTTTGCTGATATCTATCTTCTCTTGTGGATTCTCATGTGGTATCCTTTAGGGTATCCTTCCTTTTTCTCAACTGAGACATGCATACCTACCTCCTATGCTATTGGAGCCTCTCCTCTCTGTCTAAATCCTCTAGATATTCTGCATGGCCATACGTGCTATCACTTACTCTAATTTGTTTTGTTGAGCTTTGGCCAGGAGATGAGTGGAAAGGTTAAAGGAGAAAGTGTCAATATTGGCCTTTTGTCTCTGTCTAGACTCATATCTATCTTACTACTTTTGTTCTAACACTTTTAATCGACTACCTTTACATGTTTTAATGCTTGGTCGGCACTGAGGTAATTAAATCTATCTGTACAACGAGATAGCCCTCCCTTAATCTAAAAGCAAAGCATAGACCAAAATCAAAGAGAAGCATCGTCTCACATCACATCAATGTGTATAGCTTGATACTGAACTGAGTTACAATGGATAGCATAAGAATAACGGTCAAAACAGTTGGTCCTGCAATATCTACATATGGTCCCGGTGCCTTACGACGGATCATACTTGCTCGTCTTGAATCTAAACCAAAATGTAAAGTTATTTGCAATTGATTATGTGTGAGCCACAACTAACACGAAAAGAATACATTAATCAAATCACAACCCAATAATATATACACTTACATTGTGTCATGGCATAAAGAATAAATGCAATTGAAACAGGTAACAATATCACACCGTACAATTGATGCGGTACCGATTGAGTATCAGCATCCGTAAATGCCACTATTGCCACACTCGCTCCAGCTAATATCACAGAAACATGCATCCATGCTAGAAATGTACGTTCATTTGCAAAGAATACCTTTGGATCAATCTTAACAGGTGCCGATCGGGGGTATGAATCAATCACTGTAGTAGTACCACCGGTAGCAGCAAAGGCATTTGACTTTCGACGAATATTTTGAAAGAAATTAAACCAATTCTTTTTAGATTGACCACGAGGACTCTTTGATGAACCAGCTAATGATCCTACTGCTACATCACCAGAAACTGATACCGGACGTGGTTGAAATTGCTCAGGAATTGACCCTTCAGGTAATGTATCAACTTCTTCAGCATCTGTATTAGTAGTATTGTTATTATTAAATTGTGATACATTTGAATTTGTCCTTTCTAGAAAGTAATGTACCGCCGGCGAATCAGATGATGTAGCGGCGGCACCACCGGATGATGATGGTGGTGGTCCGCTGGATATTAAGGGTGTCTTTTCACTTGACATGTTTATCTATTTCTATTTGTATTGATGATGTTGAAAGTTGCAAGATAGATGTGTAATCTATTATGTCGATATGATGGATTTTATATGCAACTTTAATTAGATAACGGTGAACTGGAATGTACAATATCAATCCAGAAGATTTATAAGTATATTGCAATAGATGGATTGCTGTATGTCAAACAGCAATAGCGGCAAGAAGTTGCGTAAGGAGATACAAAGAGTTCAGCAATTATTGTACCTAATACCTAAATGGTATGTGAAGATTCTCGGCATAAATGGGAGTCTTTTGTAATTATCTCGACTCTCATAAACTAAAAAATTCTTTGATGTTGATAGTGTAGATGTCAGTGATATAGATGCTCCTCTACTCCATAACATATCTTCCTATGCTATTGACGGACTATTCTGATTAGCAGTTGCTGTTTATATACACATTGTATCATCAACTTTGTCGGAGTGCGGCGATACTTTAGAAAAGAAGTGTACGGATTCATACTCATACGATATTCTGTAGTAGAATAACAATCACTAATTCCCTCTCATACTAGTAAAGAACATCATTATCATGAGCACCGAGGTAAATCTCGATGATAGCATGGATTACTTTGATGCAATGGAAGTTATATATTATGATGATATGATAGAAAGTAGCGAGGCATCATCATCAACAACAACTGCAGCAGTAGCAGAAGATGAGCTCCAAGAGTTTCTTATATAGCATCAGAACAAGACAGCAACAATTCTAATACAACAAAAGAACAAAGCAAGCGAAAAAGACTTCGAAGAATGGCACATGAACAACGGAAGAAACTAGAAATGAAGATTAAAGCACGACGGAAGAAGTTTAAGCAGCTAATGTCAGAACCAAAGGTAGTTCTTACTCGGGACAAATTGTCATTTGTATGCGGCGTAATAACAATCATGATTATCGAGGCCGTCTTATTAGTTGCTCCCCAAAGAATGGAGGAGTTATATACCACACTTCTCATACCACTAATGTTGGCACGATATGTTATATACAAAAGTGATCTATATCATTACTTTATGTATGACTTTTGCTATTATGCACAAGTACTCATGTTACTTCAAATGTACAAGTATCCAAACAATACCGAGTTGAGGAAAGTCATGTTTTCAATAGCCAATGGACCACTGTGTTTTGCTATAGTTATGTGGCGAAACAGTCTCGTCTTTCATTCAATGGATAAGATGACATCAATGTTTATACATTATACATATACTACCTTCAATGGTAACTTTCTGTCAACGTTGGAGTGATCAGCTCGAGACGAAGGAGTACAAATT
>Ga0075439_15327_pt1 | contig 16519 bp, 11 predicted proteins | sample MintriSingleCell_FD_74264 | JGI IMG/M metagenome (GOLD analysis project Ga0075439, IMG submission 74264) | Marine eukaryotic communities from Monterey Bay, USA to study complex ecological interactions - Minidiscus trioculatus JGI Plate_4_G5... | ecosystem: Environmental > Aquatic > Marine >... | reverse complement strand
AGCAAACACACTCAAAAAATGAAATACAATGTACCCAAAACAAAACAAAAGTTTCTTCTTACCGCAGCACAATATAAAGTTCTTCCCCGAGATACCTTCGTACAACCAGGATGTTGACACTTCTTCCCACCACCATGCTTAACACAGAATTTGGTAGAAGATTGAGCAGACTTGCCACAACAAAGATTCTTGAGAAGAGTCTAACAATTGCTCGAGATAATGGGCATGCCACCGCTGAACCAATCCATTTAGCATCAGCCTTATTCGCGACAGACGATGGTATTGGAGCACGAACAATTGTTAAGATTGATGCATCCAAGATGGGTGGTATGAGTCAAAACATTGTTGATGTGCGTCAAGTACGTCAAGCGATACAGCGTGCTATATTAAAGAAACCTACACAATCACCACCACCACATGAGGCTAGTATTGGATCATCTTTGCAAAAAGTTATTCAACGGGCTATGAATGCAGCAAAAGCAAATGGTGATAGTTTAGTTGCTTTAGATCATCTCTTGATTGCAATGTATGATGATAAGATTACTAAGGATGTATTAGAAGGAGCTGGATTAACAAAGAAGTTGGCTGTTACAGCAACTGAGGAGATTAGAGGTGGACGTAAGGTCACATCAACTTCTGCTGAAGAAACATATGAGGCATTAGAACGCTATGGAATTGATCTCGTCAAAGCAGCAGAGGAAGGTAAATTGGACCCTGTCATAGGCAGGGATGACGAGATTAGAAGGATTATCCAAGTGTTATGCAGAAGAACAAAGAACAATCCCTGTCTTGTTGGTGAACCTGGAGTAGGCAAGACTGCCGTAGTCGAGGGACTAGCTCGACGTATATTGGAAGGGGATATCCCCGAGACATTAAAAGGATGTCAACTTCGTACACTTGACATGGGAGCTCTTGTGGCAGGCGCCAAGTATAGAGGAGAGTTTGAGGAGAGATTGCGTGCTGTCTTGGCCGAATGCAAGGAAGCCGATGGAAAAATACTGCTCTTTGTGGACGAGGTGCATCTTATCCTTGGTGCTGGAAAGTCAGACGGTGCTATGGACGCTGCCAATTTACTAAAACCCATGCTAGCCAGGGGAGAACTTCGTATGATTGGAGCCACAACATTGCAAGAGTATCGACAACACATTGAAAAAGATCCAGCCTTTGAGCGACGGTTTCAGAAAGTCATCGTTAATGAACCTACAGTCGAGGCTACCATTAGTATTCTCCGTGGTCTAACCGACAGATATGAGGCTCACCATGGTGTACGTATCTCTGACGCAGCAATTATAACAGCAGCAACTCTCAGTGATCGATACATTACGGATAGATTCCTTCCAGATAAGGCAATCGATCTTATTGACGAAGCAGCAGCTACAAGACGTGTCCAGTTAGACAGTCGACCTGAGAAGATTGATGTGCTTGAACGACGTATCATGCAGCTAGAAATTGAATCTACTGCACTTGGCAGAGAGAAGGACAAGGCATCAAAGAAGAGACTTAAAGAAGTCAAAGATGAAATAGCTAATCTTAAAGAAGAATTGGAGCCTCTCTTGCAAAAGTGGGAGGCCGACCGTGGTCGGGCTGAAGAACTCCGAACTGCCCAGGAGAAATTACAAGGCTATGAGGCCAAGGCAGCCGCAGCTGAACGTATGGGTGACTATGAGAAGGCTGCTGACCTTAAGTACGGTGCAATACCAGATTTGAAGACTCATATTGCCAAGATTGTCAAAGAAGAAGAACAACGGAAAGCAAGCATGGTGGATAATTTGGATGATGATTCAATAGCCGACGAGTCTTCCCTAGCTCTTGAGGTGGTACTACCAAAACATATCACAGACATTATCTCAAGATGGACAGGAATTCCGGCTACCAAACTCAGTCAGACAGAGCGTGAACGTCTGCTTCTTCTTGGAGATCGGCTCAAGGAGCGTGTCGTCGGACAAGATGGAGCAGTATCCAATGTTGTCGATTGTATCCTTCGAAGTAAGGCAGGACTTGCACGCTCAAATCAGCCTGATGGATCCTTCTTGTTTCTCGGTCCTACAGGCGTAGGTAAGACAGAGTTAGCCAAGGCGTTATTTAGTGAGCTTTATGATGGAGATGAACGACACATTGTGAGGATTGATATGAGTGAATATACCGAAGAACATAGCACTTCTCGACTAATAGGTGCGCCGCCAGGTTATGTCGGACATGACGAAGGTGGACAACTTACTGAAGCTGTGAGGCGCAAACCGTACACAGTTGTACTCTTCGATGAAATAGAAAAGGCACACAAGAAGGTTCTCACTCTCTTGTTACAAGTATTAGATGAAGGACGTTTGACCGATAGTAAAGGACGTACTGTGGACTTTACAAACACCGTCATCATCATGACATCGAACATTGGAGCCTCACATCTACTCAGTTGTGACTCTTCATCACCGGAACACTCTCGAGAGGCAGCAAGGGAGCATGTAATGGCAGCCGTACGTTCACACTTTAGTCCAGAGTTTCTCAATAGATTGAGTGGTATCATCATGTTCAACTCACTCGGAGCTTCTCAATTGGAGAAGATTTGCCAAAAGGCAATGATAGGGGTTAAGAAAAGGCTAGCTGGCCAAGGTATTCGTGTGGTACTTGAGAAGAGCGGCACAGAAGCAATACTTAATGCTAGCTACGATCGGGAGTATGGTGCTAGACCTGTTGAGCGGTACCTCGAACAGACAGTAGTCACGAAGCTATCGAAGATGCTAATTGGAGGCGAGTTGTCTTCAGGATATACCGTCTTCATTGAAGGAGTGCCCCACCAATCATCAGATGAGGACGACTCATTTGACATGGTAGAGCCCGAGAAGAAACGAGCCAAGACTTTGACATATCGTGTTGAACCCTTCCCAGCTGATATGGTATTGAATAGTGATGGGGAGTTAGTTTCTGAAACTGCAATGGAAACATAGATTGACAGGGATAGATTTAGGATAGGATTTGAAGATTGACATAGTAATTAACCAGAAATAGTATAAATTGTTTGTTTGACAAATCGATTCTTCTTCTTTATCTTATATATTATATGGTACAACATGGAATAGATTAGACTTAAGATTTGCCCTGTAATCCAACGACCGTTTTGTGATACCTCTTGTGCTTCTTCCATCGAGCTTTCTAGGGGGGATAGAGCACAAAGAAGGTATCAGTATAAGGCACAAGACATATCAAAAGTAGATCCAAAACACTTACTTGACATGTGGCATCGCAATATCTTTCTTTTCGACAGGGACAGGCTTTAGGTGCAAGTTAGGAGGTGTGCGTGTCTATTCTAAACAGCAGATTCATAGTATTTGTTACCATCAGCAACTGCAGCTTCATCCCTTTGTTCACTCTTAATTTCATCAAGATATGCTTGATAAGAACGTAATGCTTTAGCATATTCATCTTTAGTTGCCTCTCCTTCTATGTACATTAGTTTGATGATCCCCAAAGACGCTGCATATCCACCCTTCACTGCTAACATGAAATGTTTTAATGCCTTATCCGTATTGCCTGCCCGCCCCTCCAAACACGCAAGATTGTGCCTTGCTTCCACATTTCCCCCCATAGCCGCCAATTCAAAGTAATGTGTGGCCTTCTTGTCATCCCTTTCCACACCCTCACCATTCCTATAAGCATGACCAATACTATAATACGCCTCAGCATTTCCAAGTTCTGCTCCTTGATGCCAGAGCTCTAATGCCTTGGCCACGTTTTGAGGTAAGCCAAGCCTTCCAAGAGCATATCTACAACCCAAATTGTAAATTCCCAATGGATCATTCATCTCTGTACGTTTCTCATATCGTTTGATAGTCTCCTCGAAAGAAGTTGGCATAGGTGATCTGCAAAATGGACATAAATCATGCTCTTGTTTAGTAACTCTTGATCGAAATGCATGAATACAACCATTACATAAAACTTTACCACAACATGACATGTACGTCCCACCTGATTCCAGCGTCGGCATTCGTAGGAAACAAATCGGACAATCCTCTTCTTTGGGCGGCGGTTGTTTGAATAATTTTTCATCATGTAATCCGCTACTCGCCTCTCACACTCCTTTTTATGCTTATGACGGTGTCTCTTCTTACATGCGGCATTGCAATATTTAACTGACTTACATTTGTTGCAACTGTTCGTAACGTCACTACCGTCCTTGCCACAATTGGCACATACTGCTGATGTACTAATTTCTGATGTTGATGTGTTGCTCATATCTTATGTTCAATTATTTCGTCTCTTTACCACAATTTCTATGTCTCCACTACCACACACGATACTAAGAAATAGGAAATAATAATACTAGATATATAATAGATCACCGGCGGTGGTACTGTATTACTGCGACTGCTATTGGAGATATAGAAGAGATAGTCTATTCCTCAAAAACTAAAAAATTAAGACTCTAACTTTGCAGCGCCACTGCTCACTCAATATTGTTGCTGCTACTACCAAACTACCACTAATCGATAGAAAATTAAATAAACTGTTATTTTGTCTATACTTTTACCGAACCTCTTATTGTGTATACGAATACCTATGACATGGTCGATTTACCACAACTATTGCTACAGTCAATCTCCTTTTTTATGAGAGTGTGGCAACGGTATCGCCTCCTGAAAAGCCTAGCAGTAGCACTTTACTTCTATTCTATTTTATATGGTACTGTGCTGTTTATAGCGGTATAAGCAATATCAAGATGCGTTCCTCTTCCTCACATACAAATACAACAATTGTAGCTTCCACTGTGGCAATATCCACTGCACTATTTCTACTCAACAAACGACGAGTTGCCAAGAAGAAACAACGAGCAAAACTAGTGGATATACAATCTCCATCGGATGCAAATAAAATTGATCAAGTTGCATATGTGCGTATACGTACTTCCAATCTCGAAAAGGCAGTAAAATTCTACACAGATCTCGGCCTTGTACGTGCTTCAGATAATATAGATACAAGCAATGAAAAGTATGTTCTTTTAAAGTCACCTATACAGCTGCCTGGTCAACCATTACTCTTATTAGAATTTGATCCAACACGAGAAGTACGTATCGCAAATGCATCTGATGTAGGATATGCTCGCATTTGTTTACTGGTGAAAGATGTATATACTACAGAGAAACAGATGAAGTTATTGGGATACGAGCCAATATCAAAAGCGATCACAGATCGTCCCGGATCACCGGATGAAAAGACTGGGAAGAATACTAATGCACCGGTAACTATTATAGCATACCGAGATTGTGATTATAATATGGTTGAATTGGTTAGTTTAACAGGGATGATGTATGCTGCAATTTCTACATTCAACAAATTAAACTTGCTAGACTTTCCAGCTTGGGTACATGTCAATATCAATACAACATCCTTTGAAAAGACATATGAGGCATATAATCGTGGTTTTGGCTTTGTCACTGATGTAGATTATGGACGAGTTGTGAATACATTATATCAGGCACTAAATATAGCAGATCCGGGTATAGCAAAGCAAGTTCAACTGATCAAATTACCCAAGACAAACTTTAGTGTTGATCTCATCGAATGGGAAGACCCTCAAACAACAAAAGCAGAAGGTCTAGGTAGTTCATTAGATATGGCAATTACAGTTAAAGATGTTGCTCAAAAGATTGATGAGTTATGTGGTGAAAGTAGTAGTAGCTGGTCTCTATCATCGGCACCAAAAGTCATCTACCTGCCCAAGCCATTGGGAAGGGCTATCCATGCATCTATTTCAGATGAAGATGGTACTGAAGTGTCACTAGTTTCATTTAGTAGTAATTTATTTTCTGAAAAGTTAATCAAGTCTGTTGGTGGTGGAGCATCGATTCAACCTTCTTCGAACAAAGTTGTGTTGATTACTGGCTGTGACAGTGGTTTCGGTAAAAGTACAGCTTGTCAACTTGCAGGCCTTGGCTTTGAAGTTGTTGCAGCCTGTTACACAGCCGCTGGTGCTCAGTTTCTGAATGATATAGCTAAAACAGTCATTGCAGATCTAACAACGGAAAAAGGATTGAAAGCTGTGATTGATGTAACTACCAAGGTATGTAGTGGTGACGATAAACAGCTCTGGGGAGTAGTGAACAATGCAGGAATGTGTCATCCCGGTCATGTTTTGTGGACTAAACCGGTAAGTCAGAAATCGATCATATCTTTAACTCCGTGTCTTAAAACTCACATCTGATTCTCTTCTCTCTACAAGGAATGGTATAAGAAGGTCATGGCACTGAACTTTCATGCCCCTGTTCGAATTATACATGACCTACTTCCAGTATTGAAGGAATCAAAGGGCCGAATCTGTAACGTTACAAGTGTCTGTGGTATCGTATCCAGTCCATCCAATTCGACTTACTGCAGCTCCAAGTTTGCTCTCGAGGCGTTGAGTGATGCGTTAAGAGTTGAGCTGGCTCCGTTTGGTTGTAATGTGATTGTACTAGAGCCAACAACAAGAAGACACCGCTGGGTATGGGTTGGGGTGATATGTGGAAGAACAACTACGACAAAGCTGATCCTTTACGTACTAGCGATCATCCTGAAGATTGGTCTGTTGACTATCATCGAACTGTTAGTGATATTTTGAAGAAGAATGGAGAAGATCCATTTATCACTGTTAAGGAGATTATCAATGCACTGGTACTACCTGTACAAAAGACTCGTGTCCTATGTGGGGAGGGTGCTAAAGCTTACAAGATTCTACAGATGATTCCTGATAAATGGAGGGATGCTGTGCTGCAGGACCCAACGGGAAGAAAGTTGGGAGAAGATAACTAAATGTAGAACACTGCTCAGTATAAGTAGAAATATCCTTCATATGTAACATAATATCGGAGGCAGCGATTATGAAGATTGACCTTGAACTTCCATTATTTGAAAAAAATAAGGTCACGGTATCCTTTCTCTCCCCTATCAAGAGTTTTCAGTTTTCATTTTTCTTACTGACACAATGTTGAGATGGTGCACTCCAATAATATTAAAAGACAAGACGATTATATAGTATATAAATCCACCATATAAATAACAGAAGAATGCAGAACAATCTAAAACATTGGATAGACGTAGAATCACGTCAGTCCACTACTAACAACAACAATCAACAATTCAATCGAGTTTCAACATCACCAACTAACAACACCAACACCAGAAATTCAGGTAAAGTACAATGGGAATATGCAACAACACCAAATGAACAAACATCTAAATTTGAACTATTATGGAATAAACGTATCAATAATACTAAAGATAATGATAGTAATGAATGTCAAATTACTTTCTATACTGCCAATGCTACTAATAATAATGGTGTAGGTAATAGAAATGGTGCAGGTGATAATAATAGAAATGGAAGTGGTGGTGTAGTTAATATTAGTTTGGATAATATACGTGCTGCTTTAAATTCAAGTAGTGCGTTACATCAAAAGAATGAATCATTGCCTCCGCCGCCTAACGAAGATGGTAAACTTTCACCACCACATAGAGCTACTAATAATAATTATGGTAAACCAATCGCAGCTAAGTCAAATATGACAATGAACAATAACGTTGGCAGCAATAATAGTAGAGTCAATCCCTACAATAATAACAATGCATCCAAGCCACCACCTTCCAACAATCCATACTCTCAATCTTCCAACAATAATTTCAGCTCAAACAACAGTGGTAATAATTTCAACTCAAACAATAATAACAGTGGTCCAGCAGCACAACAACAACAAAAGAAGAAGACAGTGCCATATAAAACAGCATCCGATATATTAATGACACAAGATCCAACGAATGGTGACTTTGATTATAATGATTTAGATGATGACACTCAATTACAACAGAAGAAACCCGCCGCAGCTGCCACTTCTAATCCCCAAAAGTTTGGACAGTCGAACTCAAGTAACTTTGGACAGTCCAACTCAAATAACTTTGGACCAACACCACCAGATGAATTCAATGAAGAAGATGAATTTAATGATGATGATTTAGATGAATTGGCGGCGTTGCCATTAGACAATATTGTTTCCGAATCGAATAAGAAACCTTCTAGAGCATATTCTTCTGCTGATAATAATGCTGGAAGTATGACTGGAGGTTTTAATAATGGAAGTATGAATGGTGGATTCAATGGAGGAGGGTACGGAAATGGGAATGGAAATGATCAACAACAATGGCAAGGAAGTAGGGCACCATTACGTACAATGAATGGTGATGATGAGTATTATGATTCAGGTATGGTGGGAGCTGCTGGTGTTGGTGGGTATGGGAATAATAATGGTGGAAGTAGTAGTGGATATGCTGCCAGTTCTTCTTCGTCAGCATACGGCCAGCGTAATTCATACCCACCTGAGAATTATGGAAGCAATAATAATGCTTCGACGTTTGGTGCTAGTTATGATAACAATTTCAATAATAACAATCGGCATAGTGCCGGAGGTGGAAGAGGCGCAGCTACATTTGGTGAGAGTTATGATAACACCTTCGGTAACAATCGTGGTAATTATAATCATGGGGGTGGACCTTCTGATTATAACAACAACAACAATAATGGAGGAGGATATGATAATAGTTGGGATAATGGAGGGTATAATAATGACTACGGTGGTAATAACCACACGGATGGATCAGCACCACTTTGCCCAGGTCACAACAAGCCGTGCATGCTCCTAACAGCAACTACTGAATCCAATAACGGTAGACAATTTTACAAATGTAACATGCCCGAGAATGAACAATGTGATTTCTTCCAATGGGTTGATGGTCAGGATAACAACACTGGAGGTATGTACAGCACGAGTACTTTTGGAGATGGTGACTTTTATCAAGGTGCCACTGGCGATACGAAAGACTTCTTTGCCGAAGTGCGTACAGTGTTTGGTCATCCAGGCTTCCGACCGGGACAGCAACAAGTCATTCAAAACGCCATGAATGGTAAAGATGTCTTTGTATTAATGCCCACCGGTGGTGGAAAGAGTTTATGTTATCAACTCCCAGCGTGGTGTTGCCCGGGTATATCAGTTGTTATTTCTCCACTATTATCATTGATAGAAGATCAAGTCACATCCATGACAAAGTTGGGTGTTGAAAGTGTCTTTCTAAACTCCAATCAAGCCTGGCAGGGTGAGCAGCAGAATATTATTCAAAGATTGAATACCGTCCCATCACATGGAGGGATCAAGCTGTTGTACATTACACCCGAGAAGCTTACTCATTCTAACATGATCAAGGGTATTTTCAAAACGTTGAGTAACAAGGGTTTGATTAGTCGATTCGTTGTGGACGAAGCACACTGCTTGTCAGATTGGGGACATGACTTCCGTCCTGATTACAACAACCTCAAGATACTCCGTCGAGAGTTTCCTCGTGTACCAATCATGGCCTTAACCGCAACGGCTGATGAAAAAGTTGTCAACGACTCCATCCGTGCATTGGGTATGAATAATCCACATCGATATCGATCATCATTCAACCGTCCTAATTTGCAATACGAAGTTCGTAAGAAGGATAACAAGACGATTGATACCATTGCGGACTATGTAGCCGAACGACGGAATGATTCTGGAGTGATCTATTGTTTAAGTCGTAAGGATTGTGAAACTGTTAGTGAGAAGTTGAATCTAAAGCTACGAGAGAAGGGCTTTCGTGATGTTCATGTTTCATACTATCATGCTGAATTGGACCCACATGTGAAGAATCAACGTCATCGTGATTGGTCGTTGGGTAGAATTAGTGTCCTCTGTGCAACCATTGCTGTGAGTTTCTCTTATTATGTTGAGCTGAACAGGTAACCAATGCCTTGTTTCTCGTTTGCTCGTGTCTTAACCTTTGTCTTCTTCTTTTCAACACAGTTTGGAATGGGAATCGACAAGCCAGATGTTCGATATGTCATGCATTACTCAATGCCCAAGTCAATTACTCACTACTATCAAGAGAGTGGAAGAGCCGGTCGTGACGGTAGTAAGGCAGACTGTATTCTCTTTTATGCCTACAAGGATAAGAAGACTCTGGAAATGATGATTCGAAAGTCTTCTACGGGTAGCTATCAAGCCATGCAGCGAAAGATTGATCAATTGTACACTTGTCTTCGGTATTGTGAAGATAGCTTTGAATGCAGGAGGACACTGCAACTTCAATTCTTTGGCGAAACTTTCTCTTCTAAGAGCTGTAACAAAACGTGTGACAATTGCCGTAATGGTCTTGAAGCTGAGAATCGAAACATGACAGCCGTAGCAAGGGAGGTTCTTGGCCTGTTATCATCATTGCAAGCACAGAAGAATGGTCGAGGCGTCACTCTTGTTTCCCTTGGTGAACTTTGGCGTGGATCAAAGAACAAGCAACACACCAAGTTTCTCAATACAGATACTCTCGCTGGCTATGGATCTGGTTCAAAGTATAGCAAGCATGAGGTTGACAACATTCTACATGCAATGGTATTCGAGGGAGTTCTTGATGAGATCTCAGAGGCTACAGCATCAGGTTTTGCAGCTGATTACGTCCAACCAGGATCGAAGAAGTCCCAGGGAATACTCAACGGTAGGCAGCAGTTCTTTGTCCGGTTTGCAAAGAAGAAAGCTCCCGAGCCTAAGAAGCCGAAGGCAGCCGCTAAGAAGAAGGGCAAGGAAGATGATGACAAGAAGCCGAAAGCTAAACGAAAGGCTAAGAAGAAGTCAAAGAAGAGCGAGGAGGAAACTATCGATCTAGTACAGGACAGTCCTGAATCATCTGGATCATCTTCAGCTGGGGCAAAACGAGCCAATGAAACGACAGTCCTTCCCAAGAAACAGACGGAGCTCCTTCTAGCACGAATCAAGAAGCTTGTGAACATGTGGGCCGACGAGGAACAAATGAATGGCAACAATGTCTTCTATTGGAATATCTTGAGTAATCCAAAAATGATGAATATAGCCAACGAAGTACCAACTACAATGGAAGAGCTAGCCGATTGTGAACTTCCTCAGAATGTTATCAAGCAATACGGTGAGCGCCTTATCAAGAATGTCAATGCATTCATTGAACAAGAGAATCTTCAAAGGTACATCGATGTCCGGCCCAAGAAGAAGCAGAAGCCAAATGTTGTAGAGGATAGCAAACCAGCCGCCGGTAGCAAACCGATCATTAATGTATTAGATAGTGAAGACGAGTTTGGTAATAATGACGACGAGATTGTCGAGTTTACTCAGCAGTCACAACAACCACCAAAAGGCAGGCCAAATCCATATGCCAATATCAAGAAGCCTGTTACTAAACCAGGTGACAAGCCAAAGAAGACTGGATCAAAGTTGAAGAAGAATGTTAAAAAGACTAAACGTTCTTCCTCTTACTTTGGAGGAGGATCATGAGGGTGGTACAATGAAGTAGTTGCACTTTATGCGAGATAGTATGTAGATGTTTACTAGTTGGATATAGACATATACTAGTATGATATGGACATAACCTGATATAGACAAAGAACTTTTCTTGAACGAATATTCTATTATTTATTATCCAATCTTAATAGAATCCTTTCACACCTCAAGAGTATCTACTTATCTTTAGATACGTCAACCATCCAAACAAACTACTACACTTAATGCTCATTGCCCATACTGTTTGTCTGTTATTGTAGGATAATGAATCTCCCCAAGTTTAAGCAAGTACATCCTCAACCGGTTTACCAACTAACTCTTTTGCCAATTCACAATATGCATCTCTAGCCTCCTCTTTACTAAGTTTCTCCTCTAATGCCCAAGCATCCCACTTCTGGTAGATGCGCGTTATCATAGTTTGGGAAGATGAAAGAGAGGAGATGGTTGTGACATATGTTAGTACATGGTTTGCAAAGGCAATCAAATGAATATTCATGAAGGTTAAATGAAGCAGCAATAACACTTCATACATATAAACACATATAAATTCATATCATAGAACAATACCAATACCAATGCGGACTTTCTTGACGATTTGCAATGTTTAGCATACCTGGTCTAGCTGGTTTGTCACTACCCACTGTGGCTTGTTTATATAATCCGTATAGCTTTAACTTCTCTGAATGTGTACTAGCACGTTTTGGTGGTGTATTTTTATCACCAACAATGGCCTATGGTATCATATTAAGAAGGATATTTTAGATATTAGATTTTGAACACGACATCTTATGCACATTTTTATAATAGAATAACTTACTGCTACCTTTTCAAATACTTCCTCTGATACTGGCATTTTCTTTATTATTTATGGACTATTTCTATGATTATATATGCAGATGAAGTAGGTTTATCTCGGTTATCTTAAAGGTATATCACACACACAAATCAATCATAAAAGATTTAAGCAAAATTTCTCCGTATGAAGTAATCGTATCTTCGTACTTCTTTCAATAGCAATCACAAGCACACCACCATTCTAAATAGTTCTGAACCACAGACCACAGCGTGCTATGTATCTATGAGCTTTCCGATAATTTTATGTGATGATTATCTGATACTTCGTAAAGGGTGAGAGAGGTGATTGAATGAGGTGTTGCAAAAAGGTTGCAAAGCGGTGGATCGGATAATTTCCAAACGTAGTCGGTTGGCGGTGCGGAGGTCATTGCAGTAGGCGTGTACGATATCATGCCTATGGTATGCATGAAATACTGTCCTCGATCACATATCCTATCGTCTACAGTATGGGAGAGGACTGCAGCAATCGGTAGTATATAATTATGTTCATTCCAATTGGATGATAGCAGCAGAGATGGTTATCTAAAATATATAGTTTTATGACATAAAAGATATCGTACTCATATGGCAAATGAGGATATGCGGATATCAAGATAATATCGTAATAATTTACGATACACACTCTTTATATTAGACACAATGGGCTCGTACATTTATCATTTCTTCTCGGCGATTAATATTGGGGGTAGATATGTGATATGCATCTATCTCGGTGGCCCTTTGCTGTCGAGCGGATCAGTATGTGGAAGAATAATTTGATATGATATTTGAGTTATGATAACTTAAGATGAAAGTATAGAGTTGATTCATCTTCACAAAACTTTATGAAAATAATACTGGAAAAATCAATGTTGGCAGAAATCACATAATTTCAAACTCTACACGGTATATGCCGCACATCACACGATATGATATCGTAGAGACCACGTAGAGACAATTGCATAGACTGATTCACATCGATAAGTACTACGAATAATATTGGATTACACCTACGCATTAAAAACAATATTGAAATATGACATCAGAAGAAGACAAGATTAATATCTTGAAAAATCAGAGTGATGGTATGAATTTCGATGTATTCCTATCTCACGATGGTACAGGAATGTCACCATTAGAAGCTGAATGTTTATCACGTTGTTTAGATGCACGTGATAAATATATTAGGTCTAAGACTACTACGAACGAGGGTGGCGTATCTGTGAAAGAATTATCAATGGAATATAGAGCTGCACTTTGTGAATGTTTAATTCATCTTCAGACTACTGAAGAGGAGGGGAATAATTTTGACTTACTCAATTCAATTTTGGCTATTTCTTACTTGGCTGAAATATTCTTATTACCTGTTGAGAGTAGTAGTATTTCGTCTTACCCTACCAATCCATCAGGAAGATTGGATGGACCACCAGGATCACTCACGGCTGATACCGTACGTTATCTTCGTTTACATCATATTGGATCATTAATGGATAATCCCGAGATAATAACAATGTGTAATAGCGATCAGCCCGAGTATTACAAGGGCAAACTATCAATTCCAGGTCCGTATTCTTATCCCTTTTGGAATTTAGTATTACAACTTGTAATTACTGGTGAATTGTCACAGGCGTGGAGTCTGTTATCGTATCATTCGGCCTGTAGGTTTGCTGAGGAGGAGGCTTCTGACACTGAGCTAGTTGAGGGATTTGCTGCTTTACGATCTCTTCTTATGGCTGCACCACTCCCTGGTGGAAGAGGAGATGTGTATGGTGATGATGCTGGACTTGATGATTATTTGGAAGAGGAATTATTGGAAAAGGGTGAAGGCGAGGGGATTAATGATATGGAGGATAGTGAAGAGCATGATGTTGAAGATCCAGGAGACATTAACACAATCCTTGTTGATGGTATTTCTCAAAATGCGTATTTGTTATGGGAGATGTTTCCTCGACATGCCGACAAGCTCCGTACATTACGGTACCGCCGTGATCTTCGGCGTTGTGGCAGATCTGATGCTATTGAAGGAAGTTTAGAATCACCTTCAATGCCTGAATTCTTTACAGTTAATGCCGCATTATCTGCCTACCGCAAATGGCAAGAAACTATCCGCATGACTGCATTTCCCTCCAATGGAGACGAAGGTGTTATGAGTGTCTTATTCGAAAGATTCCCTGCATCGAAGGAGATACTTTCAATCTTATTGGGTGGTTCCATACCTCAATCAATATCAAATAGGCTAAGTTGGAGTGAACTTCTATTATTGGAATTACTATATAGTCGTCCCAACATCTCGCCTGGTGACATCGTTGTTCGTGCTGCAAATGCAATGTCTAAAGAGAATGGTGATAGTCCACTGGAAGAAGTCATACTGAATATTATGAAGGGTAGTACTTGCCCTGAAACAATGTTCTCAGTTTGTGGGGGTTCTTCTGGCGCGGCTTTGCCAGCAGCAATGACTTCGCTATTTTGTAACCTCCTCATTGATGCCGGTTGTATGTCTCAACATCAAGATTCGACCCAACAGCAACAACTAGAAGCCGCTGTACTTGGCCGAGCTGTCGCCGAGGCTGAGGGTAAGCAATGTGCCGTCGTTGGTAAAGGAGGAGTACTAAAGGATGTGGCAGAAGATAGTATTAATAATGATGAGGAAAGTAGTTATGACAGCTGCAGCACCGACGGCCCGTTTAAGGGGATGTATGATGACCTAGAAGGACAGGGAGGATCAGATTATGAAGAACATGACGAGGGTCAAACGATTGAGCTTCTAGATAGTTCTGCTGACGAGGACGAAAATGAACATCAGCAAGAAGAGGAGAAAGATGAGGACTTATCTGCCCGTATTACCAAGTATACTTCTCCCGAGTATCAAGCCGAGAAGAAAGCTGAGCTTAAGGCAGATGGAAATGAGGTTGAAGTCAGCAATGAAGGCGAGAAGCAGCAGCTCACCTTGGAGTTGAATAGACTCCGTTCATCAATAAAGATTCAAAGCGTATACAGAATGCATTTAGGGAAACAAGTCCTGAAAGTACTAAGGTCAGAGTTTGTTGAGCAGCAAAGGCTTGAGAGAGTCGTGGCTGCACGTATTCAGAGTACATATCAGGCTCTTCTCTTCCGTAGTGTCATCAAACGACGTGTAGAACGAACCAGAAAACGTCTAGAAGGCACTCTGACCATTCAACAGTGGTACAGAAATGAGAAGGCTCGTATATTGGCGGCTGAACTGACAGCAAAGGAATTGGCTGCAGCGAGACTGTGTGCTTCTGAATTGATTCAGAGAAATGTCCGTAGGAGATTTGCCTACCTTCAACTCTTGTCTCTTCGACAGAAGCGAGATGAACTTATTGCTCTCCGTGAACAGAGTGCAACAACCCTTTGTCGATGGGGACGACTATGTATACAGAAACGACGGCTAGAATTTGAGAACGAACAGCGAGTAGAATACTACACCCGATTGTGGTGGTATGTTGAGGCTATAGCAACAGTCGTTCAGGTCGTATTAGCAGTCGTACTTGCCTTCGTATTACTCGAAGTATTTGTCCACAAGTTATTCGAGTTCTTCTATTGGTTGTGGGACGTTGGTGTAGCAGCAGTAGTTGCTTTATGGCAGAAAATCTTCCGTGTATTGGCCATCATTTCATTGGTTTTCTTAGGTGTACCAGTTGGATTGGATTTTATGTTTAGCTTTATCGGAAGGAATGGTGCCCATGTTGCCCCTAATGATGATAATGTAGCTGATAATGCCCCAGAAAACAACCAAGATGAAATTCACAACGGAGATCCTCTTGTTCTGGATGTTGCCGCCGCAGTTGCCAATGAACTTAATCAAAATGAGCAAGGGGTAATAGTAGTCCGTGATGAAGTAGTTGATGCTGCTTTGGCATTGACAGCACTAGCTGAGGATAGCTATACTCCACCTAACCGTTGAAGAAAAAGATAGTGCTGTGGAGTATAAGCTATGGCAATTATTGAGAGATGATGAGGGGATAAATCTTTTTGGATGAAGAGTAGAAACTGTTGGTAAAATCTGTGTGATGTGAGAGAAGGATTATTGTAGGATATATACACTTTTGATTAAGCTAGCTATGCAATGTCCTTACACTAGAGTATAAACTAGAGGAAGAGAATTGCAAAGTAATCATCACCCTTGTAAACAAAATATCCAAACTGGAAGTGATTATCTTGATTTCAGCATTGAGATTTCAGAATATGAGGCAAAAAAATAGCCTCATGAAGTATGATGGAGAGCACTACAATCATGCTGGGGATGATCAAGTTGGTATACATGTAGACAATACCAAACAAGCACTATAGTAGCAAGCCTACATCTCTGAGGTACCACTTGATGGCCA
>Ga0075439_11500_pt1 | contig 16539 bp, 17 predicted proteins | sample MintriSingleCell_FD_74264 | JGI IMG/M metagenome (GOLD analysis project Ga0075439, IMG submission 74264) | Marine eukaryotic communities from Monterey Bay, USA to study complex ecological interactions - Minidiscus trioculatus JGI Plate_4_G5... | ecosystem: Environmental > Aquatic > Marine >... | reverse complement strand
CAACTCCAGGAGCGAGATCGGCGAAGGCATCATTAGTTGGGGCTGTATAAATTGTTTGTTAACATAGGATATAAAATGTGAGAGTTGAGTAAGATGTGTTTAATAATATGCACAAAAGAAATGTTCACAGCCCAGCATCATCAAATATATAAACTAAACTACTTACCAAAAACAGTGAAGGGTCCATCACTAGCGAGAGTATCAACCAATCCAGCAGCAGTCACAGCAGTAACCAAAGTACTAAAGTCTTCATTACCCGCGGCAATTTCAACAATAGTCTTGGGCGGACAACAAAAGCCCTCAGCCAATAAGACAACAGTACATTGTGGATCACTTGCTGCCAATCCTGCAGCGAAGGTACTAGCCTGTTCACATGTCTCGCCACCAGGTACTGGTAGTACAGCCGTAGGATTGTCTACTCCATTGGGACAGAAGGAACACAGCATTGACATTGACATAGATTCTTGCATACGGCGTTTGACAACTCCATCTTCTTCTTCAGCCAAACCAATGTGGGTATCATGGAGTTGATTCTGTTGTTGCTGTTGGTAATTAGACTGACGTGATCTCATACGACGAGGTTTGTCTTGTACTGCTCCTGCACTTGATTGTGATAGGGAAGAAATGGCAAGGACGGTGGTTGAAACTAATGATGTCTTCATTATTATAGATGTTGATTATTATTATTATTATTTTATTACTCGATGCAGTTGTACTATTTTAGGGATAAGATAAGTAAGGTCGAGAGCGTATAAGAGAAGAGTGATATAGCTGTATCATCTATGTGTTGTTATATAGCAGCATACAGCTTTATTGAGCAGCGCAGGACTCACATAATTGTGCATGTGATGTGAGTAAGAAAGATTTCTATGCACTGTTCGATTCTATGCAGTTTTAGGTAGGCAAGTAATCGTGTCTGGCCTCACTCTTCACTTGCAAAATAGTTGCATAACTTCTACTCCCCAATGGTTTGTCCTCTTCTCTACAATTAGCATCCTTATTGAGATGAAACTAATCGATCTATAATCGATCAATGATAAATCAAAAGGCATAACAATACAACAGATAGGCCAACTATGCCTATTACATAATTACTATTATTATATTATCTTTATTACGACCATCGAACTAAGTATTCATATCTCCAAGAGCTTTGTTATAAAGAAAGCTTCTGAATAGATTATCACACCTATTTGTATCAAAGAAAAGGAGCTGAGGTGATAGATATAGTATATGCAAAACATATTAACAACTCATTAGAGAACAATGCTTACGTATTCGACGATATCAAAGTATCGATATAAGATTTACAATTATAAGAGAAGTTGAAGTCATCATTAGCAGCCGTCATCCTCGTTGCTTTTCTATTATCATTGGTTATGTTTCAGGACAGATGGTATTATCGCCATGTTCATGTTCACCACTCGAATATACATTCATCTTGAATTTGGATCTAGATATTGCAATACAAATGATCTGAATGATAATCCTGGTATTGGTCAGAGTTTAGCATCTTGTCCTTCGGAGGCAAGACCTTTGGAAAATATTGAAATCATCACATCAATCCAATTACTTGAGTTAAATACGACATTACAAGTGATCAATCAATGTACTTTGAATATGATCAATCAATACCCCCTATCGATGAATAGAAAATGGAAGCAGCATTTCATTTAGAAGTATATTAGATCCACAAGTACCAATTGAAGATCAATTGGATTTGCTCCCACTTGGTATACAAATTCAAATAAGCGGAACAACTAATAGTGGAGATACGGTCACGAGTAGTATTCTATGGACTTATAAATGATTGCAATGTACAGCCTTTGGATTTGCAGGGTGGAGAGAGTATTGGCTTGATTACTACAGTGAGTTACATGACATATGTGTCCTCTTTCAGAGTCGCTGAATCTATGTCCAGCACGAAATCTAATCTATCATATGTCACTCTCTTCTACTATACCTACTACTACAAGGGTGCACTTACATCTGCCTCACCTAACTTTTGTTCAGCAGCACCTGATACAACAACAACAGTAGCCCCTCCCACAAACCCAGAACTAACATGTAGTGTAGTATCACCCACCATATCACCTAAAACAAATGAACCAACACTCTTACCATCCAGTTCACCTCAACAAAAGCCAACTATACCCCCATCAACAACTGAACCAACACGACAACCTTCCATTTTAGTCACAAGCAGACCTACATCTGTTCCATCCATTAGCAAAGCAGGAAAAGGAAGTAAGAGTAAATCAGAAAAGGTAACAAAGAGCAGTAAGACTGACAATAGTCATTCCATGAAGACGAAGTATATGGGGGAGAATGTGTAGTGCTGCATGACCTTGGTTATTGAGTCAATCCTCGGTATTCTCTCAGTATGAAGAAGTCAATCATTAGTTTTCAGGTTGCATAGAAATAGAGAAGAGTAATAACTACTGGCTCATCTCATGTATAAGATGATAGGTAGTAGCGCATGCTTGGAAACAATACACATAGGTTAAAACTTTAGACTTCTATCAATCGGCAAACAAACGCCTTCATTTCACTAGATCCACAATATCTCTAAAGCGCCTTACATATGAATCTAGACATCTTCTTCTTCACCTTCGGAGAGAGCGGCAGTAGTATCAGTATTAGAAGTCAAGTCAACAAGTTCTCCCTTCTTTGACTTGGCAGAACTTGGCATCGACATCTTCTCTGCCTTGCTGCTCTTTGTTGTTGCCTTTTCGGTCTTGCTCTTGGATGATTTACTAAACGTTGGACCATCAGTAGTAGCGGGTGGAAGAGTAGGTTGAGGGGGGCTAACAACAGGAGCAGGTGTAGGCGAGGCAGTAACAGCATTACAAAACTCAGGAAATGCTGAGGTATATCCATCAAGACTTTGCCAACCAATTTGATTTCCAACAGCTAATGGCTCTTCATTGCAATAGTTACGTTTGTATCCCCAGGCTAAACGATTTTGAATTACTTCTCCCGCTGCATTCGTACCAAACAAAATAAGCTGAACGCCTCCAGGTACCAAGTCTAATTGTTCATCAAGTGATTTATTAACATCAAGTTGTGCCGAGATTGATGGATATGTAATTACTTCACCATCTGATAATGATGTCTCGAAGTATGTCGAATCTTGATTGATAACGTTCAATTGTGGAGTAGTATCAAGTTCAAGAAATGTAACTGATGTAATTATAATAGGTGTAGTATCCAATTGTAATTGTCGAGTAGCATGTACATCAGCAGCATGTTGGGTATGAGTTGTAAAATCAACTTTGGATAATACAGTATCCACCCATTCTTCACTCTTCTCAACTGCTGCATTGCCTAATCTACGACGACGAGTAGGTGGTACAGAGATACCAGCAATCATTCCAGCATCGATATTAGCAGAGTCACCACCTTCAACGAAGAAACAAATTGATCCATCGATGCCGCCAGATCCTTCAGTGGAGCCTGGACAAGTACCGTCAAAGTTTAGACTGAAGCTGTAGGAATTTGGTGTACACGAACATGTAATTGGATCTTGAGTTTGAGCTGTTACAACTGTGGGCAGTGGTGAGTTTGCAATGACTGCCGCGGCTGCTAGTTGAAAGATCTTCATGTCCATGTATTATTAATGTAAAACTATGCAATGCAATGGTCTATTCGGTATGGTTAAAAGTTATGTTAAGTGGCTTGATTGTTTTGCAAATTATGGAGGTTGTTTCATTTAATTGATTGCATGCATAGAATAACTAGCTATATAGCACCACTACTCACACGATGTGTTGCATTTGTGTGAGTAGGGCTTTGGCTTTCTTTCTTCCAATCGCTCTGCTCTGTGCAATTTTTACAAGCTACCGTTTTATCGCCTATATATTTCCCAACCTCACACCAATGCTTGGGCTAATGTTATGTTTGATTTGGAGTTTACTCGACAACAAAGAAGCTAACACTAGAACCATATATTACCAATATTTACTGTATATAGAATGGAAACTCAGCCGGCAAGCAAAAAGAAGGCAAAACTTGAAAGTCGTCCTGATGGCAAAGAAGTTGATGGCCACAACGATAACAATTGCAATACCAACACTACATCAAACAACTCTACATCAACTACCAGTGACAAAGTTGATATAGCAGAGAATCGTAAAAAACGTGGTTCTAATTCCGAATGTGGATCGCGGTCTCGTTTTCGCGAACAGCAATGTCAATCAAAAGTTATTTGTTCTTCTTCTACTTCCGAGTTTGAAAAGTGTATTAGGTGAGCGAGTATATTATAAGATGTATACTAATACTATTGACTACATTTTATATGTATGATTGTTTCTTCTGTATGATTTGTGTATGATGTTTATGATGTAACTTGTGCATATGATATGCATAGACATTTGTGTAATGAGTTTGTGCATATGATGTGTACTTTTATACTAACACCTTCTCCACTGTCTCGATATCCATCACTTTCCATAGCAAATGCGTCAACAAGAATGATACAGTACTAATAATCCGTGGTACAGAAAAGGGTAACAAATCATATGACGGAGGCGAATCAATAGCATATCAAACATCGACAAAACAACCAATCATCTTCCAAGGATCAAGTGTATGGGAAAGCATACATGACTTAGTTCAGATTGCAACCAACAACAATGTGCATGTAATATGTTTAGAACCAAGTAACTTACATGGTAATGATTTGTTATTTGATTCAATTGCATTAATCAAGTTATTGCAAAGCATCTTCTCTTCAAAGACAACATCAACATCATCATCAACTACTACTATACTTGTCAAATCAAAGCTTTTAGCAAAGCATGCTAAATCATTTGTCAATGTACATGACTTTATCAACAATGGTGGTCTATCAAATAGCGATAACACAAAAAGCACCAATGAACAAATAGTACAGGTAGTATCAGCAGTGGGTGTGGAATCATATAGAGATACGATACGTAGGAATTACTATATTTCTACTTACGTGATTAGGTGAGGTAGATATATAAAAGACAAGATCTGTATGATAGACACAACACATTAGATATTAATGCAACTCTTCTTGATTAATACCCCCATCCCTTCTTCATTTATTCCAACTCAGAGTCAGAGTCAGTATCAGACTCCCCAAAGTCAGAGTCTTCGTCCCCAACAGACATACGAATGCCTTTTTTGGCATATGATTGACGACAGACCCCCTTGGCCTCATCTCCCTCGATCTGCAAAACTTCCATAACAGAAGGCAATTTCAGTACTTCCTTCTCTTCATCATCCACCTTAGTCCTAGTGCAGATCATGAGATTCCGTTTCTCGTCGAACTCATATGGGAACTCCAAGTTTAGCTCCTTCATCAATCCTGGATTATTCAGTAGGTAATGACACAAATGATGATACCTACAATCAAGCAGCCTTGTGATGATCAACTCTGGGAATAGATTTTCAATGAGTTGGTATAATTGATTCATTCTTTTGAGATGTCCTTGAGGGTATTTTTTTGGGCTTGTAACCTTTTGTTTCATTGTTGCCAGTCCTGACATCTTCATTGTTTCCAATATCGATGAACCAATCTTTGTATTATAACCTAGTGTCAGGTGGTGACTATGGAATGCACGGAGGTTAGTTGTATCGGCAACATGTTTGGCATTGACTAAACACTTATTGTTATTATGTTCCAATACCAACTTGTCCGTCATACCATGTCTCAAGTGTTTTGTAAGACACTGTGATTTCTGTTTCTTGTCAACTAACGCATGATAATACTCACTAACCAATCTCATACCGGGATTTTGAAAGTTCATTTCATCTCTTGTATATTCCACCGGGTTCTTCATTCTACCCTCTGTACCATCATGTTTTTTAACTCTTGTCTCTCTCTTACGTGCCTTTCCGTCTACATCACCAATGGTACAATGATGTAGCTGATAGAATAACTCGTAGGCTAACTCTTCACTACTAGGTACCTCTTCACCAGAAGGTAGTGTATTTGGTACTACCTCATTATTGATGTTGACACGGTTATACTTCTCTCCAGTGTAGACACGAGAGAGATATCCCTTTTCACCATTCTTGGCATGACGTTTGTTGGTATAATGTTGATTGATTCTTTCCAAGTATGGCAAGGCTTCTCTGATTAACTTGGCACTATCATCAGCAATTTGATCCGTTTCCTCAATAAAACGCTCCACAATGGGATTACGTTTGTATTCCTCAAACCAATCCTTCATTTGGGTTTCAGTTACTCCAATATCTTTAATTCCCCTCCATTGAGATAAGTCTGTAACACCCGCCCATTTAAAAAATGCCCACCGAATATAACCAATAAGCAATCCTTCTTCATTTTCGTCACCACTCAACCATTCTTGTACTTTTGCTGTATATTGATTCCAATCTGTTAACAGCCCTGCCTGAAGTTCGAGTACAAGCACCTTTTCTTGAGCTACCTTTTCTCTTGTCTTTTGTTCCCTCCATCTCGTTACTTTTTGAATAACCTTTTTCTTCTCGGGATCTGTAATCTGATTAATCCAATCAAAACCTAGGCCCTCAACACTTGGTATGAATGCGACTCGAAGAGCTGGATTGCGGTTCATCCATGGGCACGTGTTGGTTAGTTCTTCCCGTAAACTATTTAATACTCTAATGCAGTCCCTCAAGTGTACATCATCTTCCCCCGATACTTTCAAATAAGGATGAATCTGATTTGAATATTGACCCACATAATGAGGATTATTACTAGCTCTTCCTTTTGTACGCCAGAAACTGTGGAGTTGATTAGCTGATTCACCAGTATTTAATAGCCGTGCAGCCGTTTCATAAACAGCACTCCCCTTGACTGGTACTGATTCACCTTCGGGGGTTACTCCAACAACATTACTCAATACAATGAACTTTCTGACGACATAATAAAGAGGATCTTTTTTCTTTTCAACCTGATGATCACCAGGCATGTGTAATCCACCTAATGCTTTCCTAATCATATAATTATTTGATTCCTCCTCTTCATTGGTTGGCACTGTATCCATATGAATTGATCCCAAAAGCTCTGACAGTCTTTTCATCATATCTTCATCAGTAGATTCTTCTGCTGCTACTGATAGTAATGCATTTGCTTCTTTATACGGATCATTGTGTATCTGCCCCAACTTTCTTTCAAGTGTGGCTAGGAGTTGTTGATCAATTTCCTCTTCCTCAGTAGTGGTAGTTGTACTGACTGAGTCCATATGAATATCCCCCAATAAATCTGAAAGACGTGATTCGAATTGTTCTTGCTCGGATGACATTGTTGGTTTGATACTTGATACAATAATCTAGACGTGGTAGAGGGATGTTGAATGCCGAAGGATCGATGCAATCAAATAATAAATGGATGGATCTGCAAAGGATACGTTTGGAATGGTATCCTCTAAAATGACAAAAAGTGAGAGATGGGCAATGAACTATGAACCAATACCCTTATTTATTTTACAATAAACCACATAACAGTGCTTCAATACTAATATATACAACAATGCAAATCAGATCATCATTTAGGAACCTACTGGTGCATGCAGCATCTGAAGTATGGGGTAGTGATGGAAGTGGATCAATTCTCCCAGGCTCCTACACCGTCCCGAGTGGTCCAGATGAAGGTACTAAAGTTATCTCAGAAGACCATATGCTTGCAACATGGTTGAAAGCTATTGGTGTAGCTGATCCAACCAAAGCTATCAATGATGGACTGGCGGAACTCAACATCAACCCCTTGGTATCATATACCAGGAGCCCAACGTTGATCCCCGAAAATGCAGACGAGATTGTGCTGAAGCTTGAGGTATTTCGTTTGTTGAAAAAGATATCAAATGCTGACTTTGCCAAACAGGCAGCAGATGCCGCTGCATTGGAGAAGGAACAAGTTGCTGATACCGGTGATACGGGTGGTGCCGAGGGTAAGTTGTTTTGTTTTTATATAATATATGATGTACTCTATTTTTATGGTGCATCATAATTTTCACATGATGCACCTTCTATCAATGACGATATAATATACTAATCCGTGCACGTGCTATTCTATTCATTTCTATAATATAGGAATCGATAATATGGATGTTGTTATGGCTGATGCCGAGGGTGGTAAGTTTATGTGGTATGATTTTGTTAATGTGTAAGGTATGCACCTTAATTAATTTAAAGGTGCCACCTTAATTAATTTAAAGGTGCACCTACACATATTGCAATATAATAATATGTGTTTGGTTGTTGTTTACTAATATACTATTTGATTTAATGTTGTTTAATACGTATATAGGTGCCGGCGGCAAGAAGGATAGTGCCAAGGCAGCCGCCGATAGTGCATCATCATTATCACCAGTACCAACAAAGGGTGCGGCACCTACTATTGGTAAGTTTAATTTATATATAACTCAATTTTGATGATTGATTAGTGTTACACAGTGCCTGGCCGTTTATTATAATGAGCCCTACTGGTGGGAGCTAGTCATTTTGAGGTGATTTGTATGTTTGATACTGTTTACTAACCATAACACCCATTAATTATATTTTATTTAATTAATATAATAAGGTACCAACAAAGATACCACCGTTCAGTCTCTAATCCCAAAGAAGAGGAATATGGTGGAGACTAAGGAAGTCAAAATGAGAGAACATGCAACTCTCAAGCCGGATGTGGGTGGTATGGATACGGATGAAATGGGAGAACAAGGAACTTCCACCTTTGGTATTATTAGGGCAGAACATGCAACTCCCGCCAAGGTTGCAAGTGGTAAGTTGTATGTTTGGTGTATGTGTTACTAATCTAACAGATGTTCACTAACATACACCACAACACATTATCTTAGTAGTACAAACAAGCTCGGTAACTCCAAGCCCCGTCAAAATGGGACTAACAAAAGTTTGCGATGAACTCATCATGGCAATCGATGAGGATGAAACAAAGGAGTTGTTGGATGCAGTTGTTGAGATGGCCAAGAATTGGACCCCTGCCGAATGGGATCAAAACTGGAAGAAAGTTCAGGATGAAACACTCCACCTAGATCTCTTTGAGGCTGCCAAGGCAAGGGTACCCGTTCCCCAGGAGTAGGGTAGTTGAGGTGTTTGTAATGCCTCACTACCGTGGAAAGAGTTTAGGGGATGGGAACTGACGGTGGTGGGCAATGAGATATTATTACAAATTATTACTGCAGTTTTTCAGTGTGTTATTCAATGTGCTATGCATATTGAGATAGTAACACACTCATCAAGTTCATACACAATTGTACAGTGGTGTTCTAATATAATTGTCAACTTGAAACCAAGTCTACCAATACTTATATAAGCTGATGTCTATGTTGTTCGTCCAAACTCACGTGTATTAGAAATTGGATGCCATTTCGGTACTACAACATCATTAATTGCAAAGGCAACACAAACTCCCAATACCGTAGTTGGAATTGATATTGGTAAGGTATGTATAGACCGTGCTACTAAGAAGTATAATGGGATACAATTTGAGGTAATGGATGCATGGGATACAGCATCAATATTGAAATTACATCCTTCATCGTTTGATGCAATATATGTCGATGTTGGGGGCATATCAGGTGCCGATGGTTTATTCGAGGCACTTGGATTAGTCCGGCAATTGATTAATGCATACAAGTCATCAGGGAAGTTACAATGTATCGTTGTTAAGAGTCGATGTTTAAGAGATCATTCGGTAGTATATAGAAACTCAGATGATTACTTACGTTAGGGAGCAAGTTATACATCACAAGAATTTACAAGTATTTAAATTTATCACAATCTGAGTAGAATATTGGCTCCCTACATTACTTACACATATACACATTAATCCGAATAAAACATCCCGGCTTTATTTCACATAGATACAGACACAACTACAACGCCCCACTTATGAGTCTAATCATCTTCTTCATCTTCACCTTCAGAGAGAGTGGTGGTAGTATCGGAGGTCAAGGTCACAAGAGCTTCAATAACACTAGATGACTCGTTCAATGTCTGTTCCATTTCATCTGTCCGGTTGGATATGGAGTAAGATACAGGATATTAGCAAATAAGATGTTCAGAATGAATCAAAAGTAAGCTATAGTAAGTGATACGACTTACCGCTAATGGCGGCTAGATGGGAGACAGCTGCCATCAACTTCGAAGACTTGGTATCTCCCTTCTTTGACGACTTAGCATAACTTGGCATAGACATCTTCTCTACCTTGCTGCTCTTTGCTGTTGCCTTTTCACTCTTCGACTTTGATTTAGATGATTTACTAAAAACAGGGGGTGGCGAGGGAGGTATACTCATTGCAGATGGTTTAAGTGTAGGCGACTTTGAGGGGGTGAGCGTGGGCTCGTTCATTCGAGGGGCAATGGTAGGCGATCCGTCAGGTAAGGCAGGGCAGAATGTTGGCCAGGCATTGTCAATTTCATCCTATGTTGGCAAGAAGTGTAAGGAGATCGAAAGTTGGATGCAGAAGAGGTAACATGTTGTGCATATCCACAATAAGATAGACGTACCACAGTAATCCAACCAATCTCATCATCAACATTGATTGGACTATTCTCCTCACCGCAATTCATATCGTACATCCAAAAGAAACGGTTACGAACAACCACACCACTAGCAGTTTTGCCGTACAATATCAAGGACGCTCCGCCTGGTACAAGAGCAGGGCTACTCATCTGATCAGCCAGTGGAGATGTTGTATCTAGGAAACTGCTAGCTGAGTTGAACTTCAGACGATCACCGTGGACTAGTGAAACATCAGCATAGGTGTCATCTTGATTGATAACGGTTAGATCTCCAGAGGTATCGAATTCAAGGAACTGTACTGATACGATCTCTGTCACTGCTTCTTGAAGAGCACGTTTACGAACTTGCAGGATACGTTCACGTACTGGATCGAGGTATTGCTTCCAGATAGGTAGCCACCACTTGTCTTCTTCTTCAATCATCCCAATACCGGCTACATTGTTGGAGTTAAGGTTAGCAACGCCCTCCTCAGTAAAGCAAAACGATCCATCGATACCAGAATTATCTTCAAAATCATTATCATTACATGTTTGCTCGAGGGATAGGACAAAAGTAAAGACGGTGGGAGAGCATGAACACATAGTTTGGGCCGCTGTTTGTTGGGCAGCAAGGGCAGCAACAATGACTTCATATTGTAGTGAGTATATTCGATAAGAAGGTGCCGAAGAATTGCAATTGCTTGAGAGTACTTGAGTGTTTTATGACATGATCTGCCTGCATTGATGAGAGCAGAGTGCAAAACTATTCAGTGAGTAATGTAAATGTCCAACTATTATGTAAGTAGTTTCTATATCAATAATTTGTCTCAATCCGATGAGCATGTATGTGAGTAGGAAAACTGCATATCTTTCCTACTCACAGCAATTGTTGATTCCTTCCTTCTAACCCAACGCATAGCCTAAGGTTGCTTAGCATCTAGTGCGGCACTACTTGATTACATCCTTTTTATCACTGCGTTGGGGACGATATCATAAATACAATGGTGCTATCTTCTCCTTCTCCTGATATATTGTTGGCTTGACACAAAGATAGAGATATACAATGAAAACATCAGCCGTACTTGCAGCTGCCATTCACGCCGCCACTTCTCTACCACTAATTGCCGCCCAAGGATGTTCGAAATGCTCATGTTCTCCTCAAGCATTTGTATTTCGACTAGATCTTTCAGCATCGTGTCCTGCACTACCTCCGCCTTTCCCTCCCAATGATGTGTTCGGTGCCGGTGTTAAAGATTATACATGTTCTATTGGGCCAGAGCCCATACCAGATGGTGCTGATCAGGAAGTAACAAGTGACAACACCGACCACTTCACAAAGTTTGGAATTGAAGAAATAGATATTAATGAATTAGAATGGAGCTCCAGCAATCTTACATCATCATCCTCGTCTGTTGAGGAAGTAGATATAGAACCAGCAAATGTTGATGTAGTCCCCGTATCAATTTACTCTATCCAGTTTCTAGAAGTGGACAAAAGCTTTAATGTTATTAATCAAGATTCATCATATGTTCGGGGTATTGACTTTGAGAATGGTGCGGTGTTTAATTATACAAGTATCTCAGCTAAACAAGGACAAGAATGTGTTGTTCCAGGCGGAATGAATATGGTATTAAGAGGTGTCAATGCTGCTGGCGAACCAGTTCGGAATGGTTTACTATCACATATACAAATGATTGTGATGTTCAAACGTTCGAAGAAGGTGATGCCATTGGATGGGTAGTATTTGTAAGTGTATCATATCTTGTGTCTTTAATCTTTGCTCATTGAATACATATATCCTTCTGACACTACTGTATCTTTTGCAATTGTTGTTTGTGCTGTTTTGTCTGATGTTATAGAATCAACTTGTACCAGCATCAAGTGAAACATGTGATGCAGTGGTATGTATTTATTATTGATATTATTAGAGTGTGAAATATCGTCCTTGTCTGATGAGAAGATGAAAACTAACTCGTTATTATATTCCGAAATCCTCTCTGTCAAAGGAACAACCGACTAATTCGCCCACATCCTTTCCAACTTGGCCAACAGAAGCGCCAACTAGGGCGCCTACCAAAGAGGTAAGCTTTTCATGTTCTAAGGCTTAGATCAGAGTCTGTTTCTAAGTTTTGTTACTTCACTTCTTACAATTAAAACCCCTCTATCCTTATATTGTTTATGATTCTCTTAGCCCACATCTAGTCCTAGCCGATCTCCATCAAAGAGTCCAAGTAAGGAGCCTTCTTCTGTTTCGCCTTCTGGATCACCATCAACTACCTCTTTCAGTAAATCAGGGAAGGGAAGTAAGAGTAAATCGAGAAAAGGAGGTTCTAAGGGTAGCAAGGCTGATCATTCTACTATAGAGAATGTGTAGATATAATTGAAATTTATTTGAAACTAGGCTCGTATCAGATGCTCTTGGTACCTTTGCTCTGCTTTCCTGCTCTCTCATAGACCAAATCCTTATCACTCAGCTCATAACCTCACTTTAACAGTATAGGTATCCCATCGACCTTTTCTATACTGTCTAAATCTAAGTCATCATTGATATTCTCCACAATCACCACACCCTCACTACTACCATCTTTATCTTTAGTATCAACACGAAATTCAATCTCCACTGAACAGAATATCATCTTATACGTACTACTACTTCCGTTCTTCTTCTTTGGAGATAAAGAGGAAGAGCTGCCACGTCTATTCGGTCCATTTGAATTGGAAGCTCGTGGATCTTGTGCCAATATCTCACATATAGTGTCAGTGGCACCTTGTACACCATCATTATCTAGTGTATATAATGGTTTCAACTTGTTATATTGTATACATTTCATTAGTTGTTCTTGAGCTTGAGATGTGAATTGTACTGATTTGAGTGTATCGTCTTGGGATACCCAGGAGGGTACTTTCAATGATGATAATACATCACTTCTGTCACTGCTATCACTACCATTCATATTCTTCTTGATATCATAATAACCAGGAATATCCCAGGGCACGCATGGCTTAACATCATAAACAGGCGTACCATTAACTAAATCTAATGCATTAATATATAATCGTTTATTCTTCTTATCGACAGATGTAATTTGTACTAATGATAATCCAATATTATTTGGCCGATGTGGTGAACGTGTTGCTAACATACCTACTTTTAAGTTCGATGGGGCACGTGGTGGACGTATCTTAGTTTTGGTCAAGTTCATCATCATTGTAGAATTGCCATTCTTTTGCTGCTTTTTGGTGGGAGACTTTGTGCTAGTTTTGGGAGTATCAGTATTGGCATGAAAAGTAAATAGTATCCAAGCATGTGAATATAAATCTAATCCATCCACACATTCAACTGGTATACGTAGTTGGATATATCCTCGTCCACTGGGTACTAGGGCACCTTGACGTGGTGTGCCCATTCGTTTTGTGTAGGGTGATACTATTCTTCCAATGCATTCTAATTGCAAATTTTGTTCACCATTTTGTGTATCATCTGTAGTCGAACCATCGGCAGCACTACCATTTAACTCCTCAGGTATTGAACTTAATGAATAAGATTGCTGATTCTTCAAAGCTGTTCGTAACTTTAACTCGGCACGTATCCTACCCGTTCGTTCTGCTTGTTTTGTTTCTTCTAATTTTGCAATGCGTGCTTCATACTTCTTATTTTCACGTCGTTGATTGTTCCTATCAGATATTGACATTGCTATTAGTGTTGCCGCAGTAGTGATGACGGCAGCTGCCGCTAAGGATGACGGGAAAGAAGGCATATTATAATGTATAATAATAACTCAACCAATCAAAAGAGCATCAACAGGTACGAATACAGATCTTATTTTTGTGCATATGATGTGTCAAAAAAAAATTGGAGAGGCTATGTTTTGTAATATGAAGATCGCTTCTCCAGTGGTCGTCGATAGTAGTAATAACACCTAATAGAACAGCAAATATATCAGAGCTTTCCGTACATATAGTATGAGCCGCTGCCGCCCTGGGAGATAAAATGGTTGAGTGTGCGTGGGGGGAGAAGAGGGAAGTGTGAGAAAATTTAGCGATAAAACGAATAGTTGTGTTTGCAATTTGCAAGTACCTTATGCTTGTGTGTTGATGGTTATTAGATTCCTTTGCGGCCTCCCTTGCTATTCCATATAAAGAAGAGATCGACTGCCGTTATTATTATTCTCGATAAGTATCTATTACTGATATACATCGGTGGTTGCGTCTTTGGAACTATCAACAAATTTAATAGACTTTTGCAAAAAAAAAATACAAAGATCAAAAGTAGCTGAGGAAAATTGAAATATCGATTGGTATGCAATACGCTTGAGTTGGACACTGTCAATATACCAAATTCATCAGTTTTCAACGCTCTTTCCATTGATATAGTTTTGGGCCGCGGAGATTGATTATATGAATCAAGAAGAAAGGATACGCTATACGGTATCCTTATACATCAATAATCAATAATGAGTGGTGATAATAAATGCTACTCTTGCAACCAGCAACTCTATCTCCATGATCACGTTATATTAAAACCATGTAAATGTATTATATGTCCAAAGTGTCTACTATCCGCTCATGCAGCTCGAGGCACAGCTCTTTTATCGTGTGGTAAATGTGGCACAAATGTTAATGCACATCAATTTGGTGGTGGGGATATTGTATCATATGCTGGAGGTAATGCTAATGCTTTGGACAATGAAGATATTTATGCAACTGCTGCTGCCGCTATTGCTAATAATGCTACTGTGGTGGGGGGAGCGTCCAATGAAGAGCAACAGCAAACACAAACATCAACATCTACCAATCAAGAAGAACAAACATCAACTAAAACAACATCAAATAAGAAACCACGAAAGAGATATCCCCGTCCAAAATGTAAAGAAGAAGGGTGTAACAACTACGTACAAAGTCAAGGAGTATGTATCCGTCATGGAGCACCAAAGTATAACAAGAAATGTAGTCATCCGGGAAAGTCCGAAACTTCTCAATGATTTGGCTATTCATTTGATTGCTTTTGTAACCCACTAGTACTAACATATGTTACAATTATCTCTCTTTCTTCTTTGTAAAGGATGCACATTCTTTGTTCGAAATAATGGTGTTTGTGTAACACACGGTGCAAAGGTGTCCTATGTACGAAAGAGGGATCCAAATGCTAGTATATACTGCAGTATCGAGGGGTGTAAGACCCGTGCTAAAAGGAAGGGAGGGACATGTCAAAAACATGATCCAAATAAACCTCCCGATAAGAGGAAGAAAGCACGAAAGACTCCAGGAGTTGTTCATTATCCCATCATTATACCAATTAAGGTATCTGCGGCGGTAAACTTGGTTTAGGTGTCAAATTCTATAGTAACCAACAAGGGGCTGTGATTACAACTATTCATGACGCGTGCTCATTCAAAGATCAAATTAATATTGGTGACCGTATCGTAAATATTAATGGAAGTCATGCGGTAACAACAAAGTTGGAGGATTTATCTATTGGTATGAATGATCCAAGTCGAATTATTGGTATTGTTAAAGGTTATGATGCGTAGAGAATGATGTGAAGTGTCTTTTTTAAAACTAAAACTGTTTGTCTATCTATTATATCGTTTGTCTATCTATCATAATGAAACTATAGAAATGAAGTTTTGTCAAATTAAGTACATGATAACTAGAATTTTATCCTGAAGATATGTTTCCCCTTTTCTCATAAGATTATATCCAATGTCGCCGCTTTGTCCCTCATATCGCTCTTCATATCATCCTGTGCCTTTTGATAGCCACGTAAAGTCTTAGCATATTCATCTTTTGTAACAATGCCTCTCAGTCTCATAAGCCCGTCCTTAAACTCGAAAGCCTTTTTAATCACATCAAGACACCCCTTGTCTCCAGCCCTTGCTGCAATTGTGTAATGCTTGAATGCTCGATGATCATTACCGGCCTGTCCTTCTATGCTACCAAGAAGTCTCCTTGATTGTACTTTCCATTCATAGAGATTCATAGCTGCTAATTCCCAGTAATATTTAGCCTTCTTCATATCAATATCCACTCCATTCCCATGCTCATGTACAACACCCAAGTTGT
>Ga0075439_12508_pt1 | contig 16551 bp, 16 predicted proteins | sample MintriSingleCell_FD_74264 | JGI IMG/M metagenome (GOLD analysis project Ga0075439, IMG submission 74264) | Marine eukaryotic communities from Monterey Bay, USA to study complex ecological interactions - Minidiscus trioculatus JGI Plate_4_G5... | ecosystem: Environmental > Aquatic > Marine >... | reverse complement strand
AATATCTATATATATATATATATATATATATATATATATATATATATATATATAATATATAAATCATTTGTCTTCAGAAATGCATTCGTTTCTCTTTCTCAACCGACAGTTTGCCTCTCTTTGGTGTGCAGGTGGAGGCGGGGGTGGTGGTGGTGGAGGTGGAGGAGGTAAGCAGCTACATTTATATAATTAGTCATATAAATCGTCAAGAAGCTCATTGTCAAACCTTTTTACATGTTCTCTTCTTACACCAGGAGGAGGTGGGGGCGGTGGAGGAGGAGGTTGCTAGGCTAGTCTAGAAAGTCTAATCAAGATGTGCATCTTGTTCAAAACCTTTTGTATTATTTGAATTATGTTGCCATATCTATGCATCGAAATCTCGATGCGATAATTGACTCCGTTGAATCAAAGAGTAATTATGCCAGTCATAAAATATATCTATCCATGTGCTACTTATGCTTGTTGTATCTTGGTAATGATCTTCTCTTCCAATTTCTGTTTTGTATATGTTGACAAGTATGGATTAATATAGTCCAATAGTTTCGTACACTCTGATAATAAATCTTCTTTGAGTAATGATTGTGCAAGTTGTGCTACTTCTTTTTCAATAGCCTCTAGTTTGTCAGATGAAGAAGACACATCTTGTGTAATGGTTTTTGATCGTAATTGAATACTTAAGAGGTGTTTATTTGCTTTGGTCACGAGCTCCGAATTCTGTGCCTTATCTAAACAGTATATTGCCCTGTTGAGATAGCTTATTGATTGTTCCATGTCTATATCAGGCGAAGAAGCTAGCTCGGCGTTATCTATACCAGCAATACACCACTCATCATTCGTCATTATCATACTATCCAAGTCTGATACATTATTATGTGTTGCAATAGCTTCTGTGTTGAGTGTTGTATCATCATTAGATGACTTAGTTGTTGTGAGCCATCTCGTGGCGGCATCTCCGGCAATAGATGAACAAGTCTCGGCAAAGAAGAGTTGCTCTATACATCGTGTAGTGGCAGTGTAGATCAACTTGAGATGTGTTTCTACCAAAGGATACTTCAATTCAAAGTCTGAGCCTTCTCGATCCTTGAGTAGGTTTCGCCATGGTTTCTGAAGTGACGAGGGTATATCCGAAAAGAAGTTGAGGATGATACATGACTTGAACTCCAAACCTTTTGCCTCTCGAATGCCGTAGACTAGTGGATGATTCAATTCATCACGCCAGTGAGATGCAGACTCGTCATGTGTTAGAATGACACATCCTTGTAATGATGTTTTGAGTAGACTAGACAAATGATCAACTTGAACTTGGTGAAAGACACCCGGACGAGCACCCTTGAACAAACCATAGTCCTTCTTCAGCTGCTTGGCACTACCAGGAAAGTACTCAAAGAGTAGATCGAGAAACCCTCCTGCACAGTTAAGGATACCCGCATGTGATCTAAAGTTGATGTTTACAATCTTGGGCTTGTCTGGTATGAGATGCTGCCGATTACCAGCCACATAATATCCTACTGCCCTAACCTCCTCGAAACGAAAGTCTGTTCCTTGCTCAACAGATTGTGCCGGATCACCTGCGAGGAAGAGCGACCCAACTCCACTAATTGAGAAGAACAGGAGAATCTCTACTTGGGTATAGTCTTGTACCTCCTGAATGTGCATATGATAAGTAGAGCGAAGTAGGTGAGAAGGGAATATAGTTTTGATTAGAAAGTACAAACAAAACAGAAGAAGAGTCTACTTACATCGACATAGGCCTTGCTCCACTTAATCTTCTCACAAACAACAGAACTAGTCTTCTTGGCTTCATCAATTTGTCGTAAGAGGAAGTGAATACGGTCACAGTCGTCCCACATTCGTTGTTCATGTAACCAAGCTTGGTATTGAACAAAGATATCGTAAATAGAATCACGAAGATCGAGTGGTACTTTGCACCGGTTCTTTCCAAGCTTATCAGACACAAAGTATTCTCTTGATAGAACTTTAGATGAGCTCTGATATGCCTCGATTGATCCCTTAATGAATGTTCGGATAGACTTCCAAACAATCAAGGCGGCAATCTTATTCTGTGCATAATGATCGTCATAAAACTGTTTAAATTGGGCAAAGCTGACTCGTTGTCGAGGATGGAAGCGCCTTGTATTGATATTCTCCTCAACTTCTTCTTCAGATAGAGATGCATCAAGTTCATGTAACAGGTTATCAAACGTGTAGAAGTCACTTTGTGGACTGCTACCAACAGCCTTCTCAACATATCTACACAGTCTACTTGATCTAGACACGAAGAGTTGAGAGAACTTAGGCTTGTCACCTAATCTCTGTCGATCATATTCGATTCGGTTGCATATACACTGTATAGTATAGTGTATGTGTAGAAGAATGAGATGAGATAGAAGATGGTTAGTATTGACCAAAGAGCCAAGTTCCATTGAATAGAAATGCCCTAACACATCTTTGTGTACGCACGCACACACACAAGGATACCAAATGGTATCCTTTCAACAAATTTCTGTGCACATCTTATGCACACTTTTATGATGAGCACAGATGATACAACTTACGATTGTCTTGCCCGTCCCAGATCTTCCGAGAAGTAATACAGTACCCTTGGCCTCTACTACCTTACGTTCTTCGTCTGTCAAGCTCATCTGAGGTGTCCAAGATGATGTAGCAATATCATCAATGTTGTCAAAATTGACGTCATAGAGCTTCAGAGGTACATTGCCCAGTGCATCAAGCAACACTTCTCTCTTGGCAATAGTTTTAGGTGATGATGAATCATCATTGAGCTCATCAACGAGATTCTGAGGCATTTGTTGTCTGGCGGTACGATGCTTAGCATCATCGATGAGTTTAGCAAGTCGTGAGACACTCTATGATAGATGATAAGCGGTGGAGATGAGAGAGGCATGAGATGATAATTTGACGTTTGTCGTGTAAGAAGACAATTATATACAAATGCTTAACACAGTAACAACAATACTAAACTGTAGACTTACCTTGTGCTTGGCAATGAACCACACGACGATACGATCACCTTCCTCTGTCCAAAGGATTCGGAAGCCTCCTCCTTTGTTCTCTAGATAGGATTCATCTATGAATAGAATAATAAGTAGATGAGTAAGACAATTACATGTAGATATATCCAGACAGAAAGATCTGTACTCACATATGATTGACTCGCATCCTTTTAAAGGCTTTTGAAGCTTGTGACTTCGTTCACCTTTGGCAAGCTGTTTCATCTTCTTCACGAACATCTCCTTGTACTTGACATCTCCATTCTTCATAAACTTGACCACATGACTCGTTACCTGTTGTTCATTTGTGGGGAAGAGAGGAGAGGGTGAGTAGGTACATATCATAATGAACACAAAGATACCGAACAAACAGACGAACACAAGATGTGCACACTTACTTGAAATAGAGACCAGTCAATCATACTCTCTTGCACATTGACTTGATCCTCTTCTATAGTCAAATGACTCAAAGCTTCCTCAACTTCTTCAACCTCAATCTCTTCTGATTCATCCTCTTCTATCATGGCAACTGACAGAGCTTGGTTGAGTTTCTCATCCGTGTCAGCCAAGTTACCATCTTCGTCCAATAGATCCACTCTCTTGAGGTCTAATCTCTCTCTTACCAAACCCCAGCCTGTCAAGGATGAAACTGAACAAGGCACTTGCTCAATCGTCTTCTTCCAAACATTGTGAAAGTGACGTACGGCATCAAGACGAGGTTGAAGTGACTCGAGGCACGTCCCTCGAGCTATTACACCACGGACAATCTTCTGGATTGAAATTGCACTTTCCCACGAGACCTCCGTTGATGATACTTCCAAACAAAGGCCGAGATGACTTCTCTAGCTTTCTGCTTTTCATCTATAATATTACGGGCGAGGATAGCCTTAGCTTGTTCCATTCTCTGCAGATGCTCAATTGCACCATCTTGGCAAAGAACATCAAAAGTCAAGCTAGATTCTTCTTCCTCGTCACCATTTAAGTAGTTGAGCTGATACTCGTACTCGTCAAGTGCACTCTCACCCTCTTTTATAGCAATTGACATTTGTTTTCTATCGTATGATACTGTTGAATAAGTGTTCACATCTTCTTCAGGATCAAATGATTCAATAATATCACTTTCCTTGACCCACATAAACCTGTGAGTTCCCATTAACTCCACAAGAAAGTAACTCATTAGATCTGAGCGGCCTGATCTCAACTCTACCTCTGCCCTTCCCTTTGCTGCCTTTAAATTATCTCTGAGCTTTGATGACAGGCACTTTTCATTACGAACTGTGAGTGTCTGATGCCAGTCTTCCTTTTGATCATCTGGAGCCAATCTGAAGAATGATGCAGGGAAGGGTTAGTCTTATGATTGATGTCGATGTATAAGTATAGTACAAGTATGTACTTGTGTGAGTATAATACAAGTCCAATATGCCACATAAGCAAACTCACATTCCAAGCACTATTGCTGGCCAGTATGGCTTCTTCTCGCCCTCACGGGCCCATATAATTGCTGCGCAACAACCCCAAATACTAGATCGCTTCACTCCACGATAATTTGCTTCTTGGATTGGGACAAATACCTTCCCGAGGATTCTATCTAGCCGTTGTATAATCTTTGTCTTCTTTGATATATCATTTTGAAAAACATCTGAGTAGCACTTCTTCACATCCTGATAAAGTTCCAAGACGGTATACTCCTGCCTATCCTCGATTTTCCAACCAATAGAAGTAATGAGAGCTCGAATTAATTCGATAAATGCGGCAATATCCTCGGTTGCATTATCTACGTCACCCAAAACTGTGTTCTCATCTAGCTTGTCAGCCTTACCTCCCATTTCAACAAATTGTTCAAGAGCCATCTTAACTTTAAGCTTAACTTGTGACCCCAAAAGAAAGGATGAAATCTGTGGCAATCTCTCCTCCCTTACTTTGGCTCGAGTAGTAAAGGTGGAGTGTAACAGGGATGTCCCTTCATCAGATGAATGAGTTGGGGTGTCCGATGGTATCATATACTCTTGCCAAAGACTGTTAAAGAAGTCTTGTAGATGCCTTGTAATAGCGTTTAATCGAGGATCTTCACCAATACAATTGGATAAGGAATTCTGGACGTCTAATCGAATAGCCTGTGTATCTCTGTGTCCGTATCTCCGTAGATGAATAGCACGACATGTACGTCCTAAATCCTCAAGGAATGGCAATGGCAACTCTGCCGTATATGATACTTTGCAAAACTCAGTCATGAGGGCTTTGACGTTTCTGTTCATCGCATCTCGTGTTCGTGCAACTAATGCTGCTTTCAATATAGCCGCCTCCGGAATTTCCTCTGCTACGGCACGTTGCAAAAGTTCTGGATCGACTGTACCCTGTGGGTGGTGGATAGCTGATAAAACAGTCTCCCGTAAGGTGACTTTTGCTTCAGGAGTCAAGCTATGCTTCATTTCGAACCCATCAATACCATTTGCATCTTCCTCGTCAGATTCTAAGAGAGTGTCCTCATAATGCAACAACACACCAAGTGCTTCTTGTATCTTAGCAGAAAGGGCATCTGGACTCTCGAGTAAGTGCAACAACTCAGATACATCCATCTCCAATAACATGCCAGTAATCTTGCCTGCCAATTCTGGTTGAGTTTGATATATGAGTGGGTAGAGACGCTCACCAATCATGTTCTTTTGGGCTTTGGGTGTGAATGAAGCAAGTGTATCCAATGTTAATTTGGTTTCTCCAGTCGAATCCAATTTGGTATTGATCTCTTCATCTTCCCTTCTGGGGACACGGAGACTCTGCCAACTTCTGCTATTTAAGTTGTCAGATTCGCGGAAGAGAAGAGTATCACTTGGGTTGGCCTAATATAGATTGTGCATCATCATATAATGTAGGGTATGAGATAAAGAATAAAACTAGATAGGAAGTGATAATAGTACAACTAGACAACTTACCACTTCGTCGACAAACCAAAACGTAGAACCAAACTTCTGGTTATCCAAAGTAGGAAAGCTATCACTATCATCCACATTGAGCCGCACTAGTACCTTCTCGGGCTGCTTGATATGATACTTCCGTTCCTGTTTAGGTTTGTCAAGATGTAGCTCGATAACTTTTTCCTCAACATATTGAGCCAAGTCGTCAGCTTGCTTTCGGGCTATGTCGATCTGTTTCAGTATATATGAGTAAACAGGTAGAATGGAAAGAGATACACGAGGCCACTAAGAGTCAAAGACTTACTAAAGTATCCACCTCTTCAGCTAGGAGTTCAGACAAACGTTCCTCAACCTCGGGATCCTTCATATCCAGCAGACCTTCCTTGGCCTTTTCACCAAGACTTACGTCACCAAATGAAAAACTTCGAACACTTCTCAATGGAATACCCCGTAAACGAAAGTTCGATCCCTTAACTTCGAGTAAACCAACATGTTTCATCTTTGATTCCTCTTCAACAAGAGATGTGGCAATAGTAGAACCTGGCTGGGTGATGCGGAACGTTCCCAATAAACTTTCCATGGGATCAATACAGCTTTCATGTCTATGTCCCCACACAACTAAGGGAATCAGAAGTTAATTCCACACAATGGTCACAGGCATATCCAAGAAGAGAGGGAGGTAAGGGGGTTGAATTGTCATATCTTGGTTTCACAATCAAAATCCAATGCTCAAATCAAAGGATGGTATGTGACCATTGTGCACACTTACCTAAATCCATCCACGCCGGGATCATAGCCTCATGAAAACAATTCTTAGACCCACGTCCTAAGTCACGTTTTTGATGTAGTGTAAAGATATTGAACCATTCCTTCTCTTCATCATCATTAATACTTCCACTTCCATGTTCGGGGCGTAAGAAGTCGACTTTCCTTTTCAGCAACATTTGATTTAAACGTTCAACATGCATCGATCCTATACCGTATAATGCAGCCTTGGTATCACCCTTTTGAAGTAGAACGGGAAAGACCTCGATATTGTCAACCTTATCGTCATCTTCATGCCCAAAGCAGTTGACAAGGTTAGTTGTGGATAGAATATCAACTGCCGTCTCACAATCACCGTGGTTTCCATCATGGATCGTAAAGATTGGAAGATCCACCTAGGTTGAGATTAAGAGTAAAAGAAAGTTGAGCATGTGAATGAACCAAATAGAATATTCCAGTCAATATCATCAAGTTTAGCTACACAAACTCACCGAACCGTAGCTACTCTTGAGATAGTCCTGCTGATAATTCTGCTCCTTAGCATTAACTATTTGGAACTTGACAGCATCAGATCCCAAGCAATATCTACGCATAATATCCGTAGTCTTAGAGAAGGGAGTGTGATAGTACGTGTAAGGATGGATAATTAGATAATGATATAAAAATGACACATCTTATGCACAAAATCGTTAAGCAACCTCAGCATCTATAAACGTACCGTTTCTAAAGTCTTTTGGCTCTATCATGAAATAAATCACCACTCAACAAAACTAAATCAACTTTGTTCTGTCGAGCTAAACATAGCACCTCCTCAAAAGCAGCAAATGAATCCATACCCCTAATAGGATCGTGCTCTAAATATCCCAAATGATTATCACTTGATAATAATACTTTTAGGATTGAATCCTCTTCGGATGGTGTTGGTTTACAATCATCTTTAGGGCTATTGGCCTGAGACTTGGCTTCTAACTTGGCTTCTTCATCCGCAAGCCCTTTCATAGCCCTTAGAAGCGCTTGAAAGGATGGATCTTTACTAACCTTAATCATATGTGGCTTATGAGATGCCTCTCTAAGTTTATCGGCTGCCATTTCCATCCCATCGCTCTTTAATATAGACCGTACATTGACAAATTCACGTAACGTAAAGAACTGATTATCTAAATGGTGACTATTCATCAATTGAACATATTGAAGTTGAGCTTGTATTACACTTCGTGGATTTAAAGTAATGTCATCAGATTTGAGTTGCCGCCTAATTGTCGATAGTTTCTCCACTACTTCAGAGGAGGTGCCCGCACGGATAGTCCAGTTCGATAGTACCTTGTCATGAAGCTCATTCAATAGAGGGTTAATATATTGATTCACGAGCCTCGTATCTATATCCGTATGAGTAAGTGGGGATTTGTAAACAGATTGCTGATCCGTATTCTCTTCCATGTTACTACTGTCCGTATTCTCTTCCGTATTACTACGCAACTTCTCATCATCGATGGTGCGGCTAACTTCATTATTATTATTCTCACTACTTGATGCGGCCTTGGACTTCTGATCATGATAATGCTGTACGCAATTGACAAGCGTATGGAATTCTGTAGTTTTTGCAATTTCTGTCATGTATTCATCTTCATCGTTTTGAAAATCCATTGTGATAATTCTTACTGCCAGTGCAACCTCCTCTGGACCTGAATCCTCTTCATATATTAACGATCGTACTTTGATAAGTCGGAACAATTGATTGAGTTGTTTATCAAGTACTATTGAAACATTATCGGTTGTTTCCAGATAAGAGTTACATGCGTCAAGCACAACCGATGGTTTCCAAGTTGTTCTATCATCGACGCTAACATGTGTTGATTTCTTTCCACACAGCAAACCAGCTTCATGTAACTGCATCAATATTGGTATAATAAGTACAGCAAACTTTTCATCCAATTCATCATGTCCGCAATCGTAACATCCGCCCGGTTCTGGGCAATTAATCATAGAATTTAAGGATTTGCAATTTGTGCATGTCCAACAACCATTCTTATCGAGCTGTGGCCAGACGTTCCTGATACGAATTAGACTACTATCATCATTAACTTTATCAGCTGCTTTAGTTCTTCCGCTGCCCTTCTTCTTCTTTCCCTTATTCTTTCGAACCATATCAATACCTATGTGTATTGTGTTATTATATTTTGCAATTTGATGTGTGCAAACTGTTCTATATCACACTCGCCTTAGACGCTCGTATGTTGATGGGTATCATATATGATATGCACACTATCCGATAAGATATCAAACTGATTGTTCAGTATACTTGCAGTTGGTTCGAGTAGCAATATATGATTGGCTATTATCAGATGTGATTTTTTTTGTAATTTTAGAAGAGTAGACTTTGTTGCTTTATATTGCAAAAACTATCAATTTTTATGCCGCCAAAGTACCATTAATCGAAAGAGCATTAAAATGCGATATATCGGTTGTACTGGCGGTGCCTTTTGATGATCTTATACCGCCGCTAACAAACAGCACCATGAATAGTAGAATAGTAGTCATGAGCTTTGCTTTTTGGGGTGGCGTAGGTATCCTAAATACCGCTACCACTCTCATAAAAAAGAGGAGAATCAAGATAGAAGACAATGTTAGTATTGGTAAACCAAACCATATCATACCAATAGAAGAGGTTTGGTATAGAAAGTATAGATATTATATCAGTTTAGTTAACGTTCTATCGATTAGTAGTAGTTTGGTATTGGTGAGCAGTGGCGCCCGAAAGTTAGAACATAATTTTTGAGTTTTTGTGGTGAACAACTGAAAGGTTTAGTAACCGATCACCCTCGTATCTTCTTGACGATAGTACCATCAGCGTTTTGTAGTAGTGTAATCATATTGTTATCTTAACTACTCCATTGGTGAAGAGAATAGTTATATATTATATCAATCACCACGCAAATTAATACATTATGAACACATCTGATAATAATGTATGTGCCAATTGTGGCAAGGAAGGTAGTGACGTTACGAACAGTTGCAACAAGTGTAAGGCGGTTATGTATTGCAATGCCGCATGTAAGAAGAAACATAGACATAAGCATAAGAAGGCTTGTGAGAGACGAGTAGCTGAATTGCACGATGAAAAATTATTCAAACAACCGCCTCCTAAAGAAGAAGAAGATTGTCCAATTTGTATGATAAGATTGCCAAATTTAGGTTCGGGAACTGCGTATATGCAATGCTGCGGTAAAATTATATGCAGTGGGTGTATTCATGCATTTCAATCAAGGGCCGCTAATGCCGGGAGACTAAAAGAGGATAATATATGTCCCTTTTGTAGAACTCCTATGCCAAATTCTGTTGAGGAGTTGATCAAACAATTCGAGAAACGTGTAGTGCTAAATGACGCTGATGCAATATACAGTATGGGAAGTTATTATGATCGAGGACAATTTGGATTGCCACAAAATCAAGCTAAGAAATTAGAACTATGGCATCGAGCAGCAGAACTTGGGAATGCTGAGGCGCATTCCAGTATTGGCTGTTCATACAGGGATGGTAGGGGAGTGGAAGTAAATGAAAAGATGGCTACGCATTACTATGAGCTAGCCGCCATGGGTGGAAGTTCAATCGCAAGGTTCAATTTGGGCGCATATGAGGGGAATGCAGGCAATGTGGATAGGGCATTGAAACACTTTATGATTGCAGCTAGGAATGGGGATGCTATATCTCTGAAGAGCATCAAAGGAATGTACAAGAATGGTGATGTAACAAAAGATGATTACGCTAGTGCCCTACAATATTATCAAGCATATCTAGATGAGATCAAGAGTGATCAGAGAGATGAAGCAGCTGCATCCAATGGTAGATACAAATACTATGAATCTGCTGTCTAGAATTGGCTTGCCTGATGATTCTACCTTTTCTAGATAGAGCAAAGTAGAAGTAAAATAAGATTATACTTGAGTTGACTTGCTCTCTTCCTTATAAGACTCCTTACTATTAGTCCCTCAAATCCTCTAACGAATACGAAAAGAATCTACCTGCACCATATCATCAATAACATCTCTAGCAGATTCCTTACTTTTCCTCTTTTGATCTTCCAATAAGTCAGCTTGCATCTCTGCCTTCTCCTCAGGGCTGTACATTGACATGAAAAGATATTCATCACCATCCATACAATCGAGTAGACGTTGGTGATAATCATCAATAGTTGGTGCCATTGTGGCATGAACAACTGCCCTCATTGCAATCTCTGCACTGCTCTTATGCTCCGATTTTATAGCATCCTGACACATTTGTACTATCTGTGGATCTTCAAACATTGTATTACCTGGGTGACGGTAACCAGCAACAGACAAGAGTCCAACTAGTAAATGACATGCTCGTTGCATCCTCATATGTTCATTATCATCTTTGAGGCCACTTGTTACAGCTCGATGGACGATCTCATAGAATATCATCATATTGGCTAAAGTCCCCTCAGTCTGACCAGAATCATTTGAGAAACTAAACCCGAATGAACCTAATTGGATGTGTCGATCCCAATCATCTCCCGATGTTCGTAGAGCAGTGACATACTCCTCTTCAGCTCGTACATAATCCTGTGCACGTTTGAATGCCAATCCAGAAAATCCATGAAGAGCTTGGGCAGGTGCAGCGGGAATTTGAACATACTTCTCAGGATTGGTAACCTCACAATATATCTCCCCCGCTTCTCCATATCTCTTTGCACTTTCTAATGCCTCACCAACATTCACAACTTTCAGTATCGTTTTATCGAATCCTTTATTGAATGCAATGTCAGCTAAACATAACTTGGCATATACAATATCATTGTATAGTTTGTGTTCTCTACACATTTTGATTAGACCATCGACTAAACTGGACATGACATCGTTCTGTAAATCCAATCGAGACCCTGCAGCACCGAGGAAACGTAACATCATAATGATACATAGTTGCTGCTTCTCTTTACTACTAAATACTGTATGATATGTCTTGTGTTGAACTGTTTGAAATCCAGTGGCAAATCCCTGTGGCGTATCCTTGCCTTGGTATCGAATGACTGGTACAGTTTCACCCGGTAGATGTCCATCCACTATAATAACAGAATCATTCGTAGGACAATGCCATTTGATTCCAAGTTCTCCATTACAGAATGATTCAATCACCGGACGACTAATCTCTTCGTATTGCAATAACTTCGAATACTTCTTCTTACCAAGGGGTGGGATAGACTGTCGATCTAAAGCGGCGTATACCGTATCCGTCGGTATGTTATTGACTGTTCCTCCCCCGAAGTAGCATCTAACTGCATATGGTGTAAGTGTAGTATGTTCATATCTTGCCATATTATCACGATTTTGTGTAGCAGTTTGTAACATTTTGAGTAAATCAACATAATTTGACGAATCTATCTCTAATCCCCTCTCGATAACATCAACTTGTTGTTCATACTCCCACAACAAACTATGTGCCTTAGCTAATCGATAATATCCCTTGATAAAGGATGGATCCACCTCGATACAACGAAGGGCTGCTTCCTTGAATGCCGATAGATTGTTCAACTTTTCATAACATAATGCTAGATTTGAATGATATGCGGGTTGAGATGAATCTATCGCAATTGCTTCATTGTATTTCTGTGCAGCACCGGCCCAATCTTTGACACCGACTAGAGCATTACCCTCTGCCTTTAGTTCTTCTGCCATCGTCGTCTTATTGTGGTTCTATTGCAAAAGAGGCATAATATAGCAATGAAAAGAGGCGGATCAAATGGATCTTTTTAGTTTTCATGTCATAAAACTCCTTAAAGGGAAATTTATACCGGTATCCTAAAATTCTGAATTATGAAAAGACCCCTATATCGAGAGGGTGAAAGGAATACGGGGATAACTCTCTACTGTTATATACTAATAATATAGAGTGTTTATCAGTTTTTAATGGTCTATCGATTAGTGGTAGTTTGGTAGTGTTATAATTAATATTCGGGTGGTGTCGCAAAGATAAAGTATAAGTCTAATAATTTTGAGTTTTTGAGGTAATAGTAATAGAGGTAAAGATATAGTCCTGCCTCATATCTCCTCGACGTCAGCACCATCATATCATCATTATACATCCTTACAGTTTTACTATAATAAATTATTAGATATTGATTGTAACTCTGTATCCGCTACTTTATGCGATATAGTAAGGCTGGCTTAAGATTGAACATAAGATATGAGCAATACATCAGAAAATAGTTTGTCATCTAATACATGTGCCAATTGTGGCAAGGAAGGTAGTGACGTCGATAATACATGTAATAAATGTAAGTCGGTTATGTACTGCAACGCCGCATGTAAGAAGAAACATCGATCAAAACATAAGAAACAGTGTGAGAGGCGAGTGGCAGAATTACATGATGAGAAATTATTTGAAGAGCCTCCGCCATTAGAAGATTGCCCGATCTGTATGATACGATTGCCATTTATTAATTCGGGCAAGGTATATATGGCCTGCTGTGGGAAAGTAATATGCAGAGGATGTTTTCATGCAGTTCAATCAAGGGCTACTAAAAGAAAGGAGGATATATGTCCGTTTTGCAGAACTCCAACACCTGATTCAGATGAGGAGGTGATCAAACAATATAAGGAACGAATGAAGCTAAATGATGCTAATGCAATCTACAACCTAGGAGGTTTCTATAAACAAGGACTAATCGGGCTACCTCAAAACACGGCCAAGGCATTAGAACTATATCATAAAGCAGGAGAACTTGGTAGTGCTAATGCTTATTACTGTTTAGGTTGTGCTTATCGGTTGGGTGAGGGAGTAGAAAGGGACGAAGAGAAGAATAAACATTACTGGGAGTTAGCGGCTATTGAAGGAGATGTAAATGCAAGGCGCAATCTGGGTGCATATGAGGGAAATGCAGGCAATATGGATAGGGCATTGAAGCACTTCATGATTGCAGCAAAGGATGGATATTTAGAGTCTCTGGAAGACATCAAAGTGCTCTATTCAAATGGATATGCAACAAAAGATGATTATGCCAAGGCACTACGCTTATATCAAGCATACCTTAGTGAGATTAAGAGTGACCAGAGGGACGAAGCTGCTGCGTTCGGGGAAGATCACAAATACTATGAATCTGCTATCTAGAACCTAAAGAACTAACATAAGATCTACATACGTATTTCACTTCACGCAAATATCTTACTACTCCAATCTTTCTCTTTTGTGCATAAGCGAGCTTTATTTTACAAGTACGTTGTCCCGAAATAGTGGCACACCCCCTCATCTCAAACATATGAGGCCTCATCTCATAGTAACAATGCCGAACCACAGCCAGTTGAACATTTCTTAACCGCTCCTCCTCCCTTCCTTGTATCACTTGATGATGTGACCCCCAATACTATACGTCTTTTTCGTTTTCATTAAGCAAAACCTGTTCCAAAGGTTCAGCGGCAACTTCCAACCCCCCACTACCCATATTACCGGTCTCTACATCCACCATTCCTCCCCCAAGTTGATCTAACCCATCGGATCCAAGACGATCCCCACCACCAGCCTCGGATACTCCTCGTCCACCCACTGATGACATGCCACTCGACGCTCGTGACACACCACTAGACATACTCCCTTCCTCGCCATCCGTAGTATCTCCATCCTCCCCTACAGGTTCTTGATATGGAACACTACAATCAAATGCCACAGGATCCCATTCATATCCCATTATATTATCAATAGCCCATTCCGGAAATTTCACATCTAACGGAAGTAACCAATGCCATGATAGTGAATTATGTGTCCCACCAAAGACTTCATTAAATTCAGTCGCCACCGGGGCATACTCGTTAGGATGTGATACTAATCCACTTTGTGTTTTCATTCGGGCAATCTTGGACATGTTGGTTGTTATTGCTGATGATTGTTCTATTAACATGCAGAATGTAAAGCAGAAGAATAATATTGTAATTATGCCTAGGATGAAGATTATTGTCGTGTTGGCATTACAGCCATCTGGTATTGTAGATGTTGGCGAGTGATGCTCTGTTGGTTCATAGTATTGACATCGTACAACTCGTATAATGATCAATGTTAATGATATAATTGCCGTAAGTAAAGTGTAGAGGATGAATAATATGAAGAACTGAGGAGACGATTTGGTATTGAGAAGAGGGAGGGGTTAGATATGAGCTGCAATAAAAGAACACATCTTATGCACTAAATAACCTGACAACTACACCCACTCATCAATTGAAACAAACACTCAACATAACTCAAACTAGACCAGTCCATTGCAATATGATAAGAAGTACAACTATTGCAAATCCTTTGCAACAAACCAGCCCCACAACATAACAATAGACAATAAACACTAAAGCATATACAATAACAAACTCGACTACACCCCAACGCAACACATTCAACTCACCTTATGATTCATAATACCAACAGCATTACCAACCCAAGGACAATAATGATCCATTTTCACAATACATCGTCCAGTAACTGAATCATGATGTGCTCTACTAGGTTTATAATTATCATTACATTTACGACATCGTCTTATACCTCTTCTTCGTCGTAATCCACCATTATTAACATCACGTTCCGTTTGAATGGATGAATTTTCGGAGGAGAGATTAGAAGGTAAAGGACGTGCACCCATTGGTACTGCTCCTGGATTTGTTGTACTTGCTTTGTATAAACTCCATAATGATAATGAAGAGAATGGTACGTATAAGATAAAGTATAATAATTGAGCAACTAAATGATGTGATATTAATGTAAAGCCTGAAGCAAATAGACTAAATAAATGTAGTGAGTATGAAAATGATACACAGATTAATCCACAGGGATCTAATGATAACCAATGCTGTGTATTGAAATCGGTACCAATATAATTGTTTATTGATGATCTGCCCATCTTTGTGTCTTTATGTTGGTTGCTCACTCAATATTGTCGTTGATACTATCAAACCACTACTGATCGATAGATGTACAGTTAGTACTATTAATATACGAGAGTCCTATTGGAGGAGTAATGAACCCTCTATTCCCTACTATTATTCAACAAAACAAAGCTTTTGAGTTATTGACTATTGATTGTGATTGTAGTTTTCATTCTTGCAAAACTCCTTTTTTGGAAGGAAAGAATGACCGCTCAACTCCGCTCAAGTTGCCCATGGCTCAAGTTAGTAGCATCTTATCTTGCTCCTTACTTCTCTATTGAAGAATCAATGATCACTAATTAAACAGACTTAAGTTATTAGTTTCTTTGGGAATGTGGCGTGGGCGTGTCTATTCTAAACAGCAGATTCATAGTATTTGTATCTATCATTTGATGAAGCTGCTTTATCCCTCTGATCACTCTTAATCTCATCTAAATATGCTTGATATGAGCGTAATGCATTTGTATAATCTTCTTTTGTTGCCTCTCCTTCTTTGTACATTAGTTTGATGATCCCCAAAGACGCTGCATATCCACCTTCAATCGCATTCATGAAATGTTTTAATGCCTTATCCGTATTGCTTGCCCGCCCCTCTGAACATCCTAGATTGTGCCTTGCATCTACATTTCCTCCTATAGCAGCTAATTCCCAATAATGAATGGCCTTCTTCATATCTATCTCGACACCATAACCATTCATATAAACATTGCCAAGTTTATAATATGCATCAGCACTTCCAAGTTCTCCTGCCCGATTCCAAAGCTCTATTGCCTTAGCAATGTTTTGAGATAACCCATAACGCCCTTCGGAATAGAAACCTCCCAAATTGTTGATTCCACCAGAATCATTTAGCTCCGCACGTTTCTCAAAGCATTTGATCAACTTCTCGTGAGAATAAGGGGGTGGAGTTCTACAAAATGGACACTTTTCATTATCGACCTCATT
>Ga0075439_16054_pt1 | contig 16552 bp, 10 predicted proteins | sample MintriSingleCell_FD_74264 | JGI IMG/M metagenome (GOLD analysis project Ga0075439, IMG submission 74264) | Marine eukaryotic communities from Monterey Bay, USA to study complex ecological interactions - Minidiscus trioculatus JGI Plate_4_G5... | ecosystem: Environmental > Aquatic > Marine >... | reverse complement strand
CACCTCCCGGTCTCACGTTTGACGTTGGAATGGACTCGGTCAACATGCCAAATAAATATACTTACTCCTTGGTACTATCAACATTAGCAAAGTGTAATCAGGGCAATGTCGCATTACGTATATTAAATGATATGGAGAACCCAACTACATGGGTATATAATACTGCCATGTTGGCATGTGTAGAATCTAGTACAGATACAAAGAATGGAGCTCGGAATCTTGTCATCATTTTTGATATATTAGACAAGGTGGAAAGAAGTTATGGAAAGAAGGAGAGTAGTGATGATGCTGCAATTCCTGATACGGTTACTTATAATACAGTCCTGTCTGGTCTTGATGATACTTCTTTTGAAGCCTTGAAAGAGTCTTCTCTTATCAAGAGAGAACAAGGAGACAATCGTTTATCAAAGCATGATAAAATCTATGATATTGTACTTGATATTCTGGATACAATGGAAGAGCGAAGTATTGCAAGAGATGCGATTACATATCATAATGCAATCATGGCTTGTAAGTCAAAATCCGATGATGTCTTGGATATATTGCAAAGATCACTTTCAGATACAAGCTTCGTCCAAGGTATCTCAACGACCAATATTGATAACAGCAAGCAGTTGAAGGGACGAGCTAGTGCTGGTATAGTCTTTGTTGCCAACGCTGCACTGTCTGCTGCTGCGACACTAGGAGATATACATGTTGTTCCAGAAGTTCTATCAGCACTGTCACAAGTGAAGGATTCCTACATGAACGCAGAATCAATCAAATATATTATCCGTGCACTTGGAAAAGTAAATGAGTGTGAGGGTATATTAGCATTATTAATCTGTCTACGAGGACAGAGTTTTGCCAATGATATCTTAAAGGAGCGATACTCTATTGATATATTATCGGCTATATCCGCCAAGTCTATACCCATGATTGAAGAGGAAGTATATTCAGCTGCCATTACATCATCATTGAGAAATGATGCACTCGCTGTTGCTGATCAAGTTTTATTATCCATGAAGAAGAATGGGTTGACATTGAATCAACGATCACTTAAGGAGATTATTGCCGAGTATTGTCGAATGGCAATGATTTCATCCAAGGAAGAGTTCAAGGTCGCAAGGATAGCCAAACGACAGGGTACTGACACGTCGCAGTATGGTATTGTTGAGCCGATATACATTACATCACGAGCTCGGGCAAAGGCAGCCTTGACAATGTTAAAGGCAGTTGAACGGCCTCCACCAAGTTTACTATCTCCCGTTGCCAAGGCATGTTGTGCTGCTGGATTATGGCAAGACGCTCGATCAATTTTAAGACGAATGCATCGAGCTGCTATACGAGAAGTACGGTTAGGTCGAGGAGGGAGTAGCTCCAACAGTTCTATTCGTGTCAAGGGCAAGTTTCTTGATGAGCTGCCAAGGTTGCATCGCTCTCTATTAAAGTTCTGTGCCAAGGGAGGTAACATCACGCCAGCTCTAAACTTTGCAAATGATATTCAATTCTTGGCATCTCAGATTCAACAACATGGCAAGTCTCATCGCCAAGGGTCGGCTGCCAAGGGGGTTGAAGTGGAAGAGCCCGAGTTTATCACTCTATCGTCTAGACTCTTGATGGACACACCTACGCCTGATAACATGCCAGAGTCTGAGTTTAGCGATGTAGGGGCATTGTCTACCATACTCGAACGTCCTATCGGCTTAACAGGTCAAGATTGGAAATTGATTTTGATAGCCGCATCAAGAGGAGGTCACTGGAAAGTGTGTGTAGGTACTTTACCTTATATTCGACCATACGTCAAGGAGACTCATCCCATGTATGCTAGAGAAATGTCGAGTGATCTCAGTCCGTCAAGACCATCATTAGAAAGATTGAATAGAAAGTATAATCGCATTGCAAGGGCTCTCACTGCCGCTGTGCTCTGCTTTGAAGCCAGAAGTCAATATGCTTGGTCAATACGGGCTATTGATGATTGGATTGAGTGGAGTGGAAGAAGACCCAGGAAGGAGGCTGTTGCGTCAGCTTGCCGTGTATTGGCCAAGCGCTATCGTGGCCAAGAGCTGATAATGATGGTGACAAAGGTTCTTAATATTCCTGCTCATGAAAATGACGATGCGATTCAAGACCAGCTGGATGAAGATTCCGAGGTGTCAGAGTATACCTACGAGAAGGCAGTTTATACGGAATCCATCAATGCACTGCACAAGAATGGTTTGTATGAAGAAGCAGATCAGTTGTATGCAGAGGGTGTAGCTAGTGGACACTTGCCATGGGCAGTAATGCCATCTTCGAGTGGGGGTGATCACAAACAATTGAGGCTTGACCTACATGGAATGAGTGCTGCCGTTGCACATTCCGCTGTTCGTGTTTCATTAGAAAAGGAGATTATGGGGCCAGCTCAGATGGCACAGCCTGATGATAATATAAGAGCTCGAGATGTCATGATAGTTACTGGTAGAGGACGTAGGTCTGGGGAAAGATATCGACCTGTATTGAGACCTGAAGTTCAACGAATGTTGACAGAAGAGTTCTATCCCCCGCTTGGTACTTCATCATTGCCAGGGAATCTAGGAGCTCTATTGGTTCCCGGTGAAGACATTGAAGCCTGGCTCAATTATCAACAGGTACAAAAGGGAGAGCGTCTAATGTTCGTTGCTGATGTGCTTCGTGGTATATCAAGTGGCAGTAGGATAGAGCAAGCTCTACAATCTAGTCAAAGTCGACTCGAAAAGGCCATCATGATGAAGTTACAATCAGAAGAAGATGATGATGATGATGATGATGATGATTCAGCTGATATCAATGATGATATTAAACAGTAGAATAACTCTAGAAAATGCTTGATAATCGCTTCTATCTCCTTGCTTCCTCCCCTCACCTCCTCACTCGCTCACGCTCTTCGGTATCCTTGCAAACCATTAAAAAAATATGAGAGTTGAAATAAATTATTGAATGCCAATACAGCAATACAACATATCCAACTCAATTGAAGCGGTGTAATTCAATCGCTAGCTTATCAAAGAAGCCGAGTCATCAACAATCAGTATTGCGGCCTGAAGCATTAGCGTTGTCTATCATTGAAATCATTTTGTAGGATACTAATTAGACATTTGGATACGATATCTTATCAATCATAATATTTTATCATGAAGAAGAAAGGGAAAGGAAAGAAGGTACCTCAAAAAGGTGATCCAGATTACCTATCACCAACACAATTGCGCAATAGACGTAAACGTCGTGCCAAAAAACAACAGCAACAATCTGGTAACACAAATAATGATAGCAAGTCAACATCATCACCTATCAACAATAAAAACACAAACAATATGAAAGATCCATCAATGAAATACATTTCAAATCCAATGAAAGCACCAATAGTACAATCTGCCAAACAATACTTTCACCCAATATTAAAAGATTGTAATACTTCCGAATTTCATGTACATTTAGGTCCATTGTATAAATGGAGGACGGTATCAAAGTTAGCAGTTCGTGCCGCAGCAGATTCTACAAATACAAAAAAGCTTGCAATTGGATTATTTGTACCACAATCACATACATTACTTCCCGTGCCGAATTGTCGTGCTCATCATCCATCGATTAATCGTGCTGTAGAGTGTATTACAAAAGTTTGTAATGATGTGGGCGTACAACCATATCAAGAGAGTGGATCAAAAACTAATGAAGAAGGTGATAGCATTGGTACTGGACAATTACGATATATTGCAATCAATGTAGCAAGGGAGACGGGAGCAGTACAAATCACATTGGTATGGAATACTCCTCCTTCTTCTTCCAAACATGATGAGGATGGCAAACGAAAGCATGCTGAATTGATTACAGATCCTACATTGAAGAAGTTAGTTGCGAAACTTATATCAATGTCAAGTGATAATAGTAATACTGCTACAGCTGTTAAAGATGAGAAAGACGGAGATGTTGCAAAGACAAATGATAGTAACTGCAAATCAATTGAAGACGAGCAGCCAACTAAAAAGAAGCGTCGTCGGGGGAGACGAGATAAACAAGATACTGATACCCAAACAAACGACAGGAATGAAGCAACTAAAAAAGATTCTCCACATAAACCAAAGGATATTAACAAACAAGGCAATACACCCAACAAACTCAATCTTCATTCTCTACACATCAACTACAATTTATCTTGGAAACACTCAAATGCAATCTTTTCATTTGATTCCTCATGCTGGCAGCATGTATATGGTCCTCAAGCTATCATCGAGCACTTGTCATTTGATAAATCAAAGGAAGCTAGTAATAAGCCAAATATACTTGCCAATCCAAAGTTGCCAAGCTTTAGGATACCTCTACACTTTCCACCCAATGTCTTTCGTCAAGCAAATATTGACGCATTCACAAATATAGTGGCGAGGGTTCGAGAGAGAATACAAACACTAGGCAATGAAAGTAGCAGTAGTATCAACTGTGTGGAGCTCTATGGAGGTGTAGGAACAATCGGCTTACACATATCAGATGTAGTATCATCTCTAGTCTCTTCAGATGAGAATCAAAACAACGCGAAATGTTTTTATGATTCGGTAAGAGAGTTACCTATCGATATCCAATCTCAGCTCGTGTATAAGCAAAAGAATGCTACAGATATGGTAACTACAGAACAAGCTTTGTTTCGAAACAGTCAAGTATTGATAGTTGATCCGCCTAGGAAAGGATTAGATGATGAAGTTGTACAGTACCTATGCAATGAGGGTTATAAATCAATGAAGCTAGTTGTATATGTAAGCTGCGGGTTCCAAGCTTTTCAAAGAGATTGTGATGCATTGATGAAGTCTGGCAGATGGAAAGTGGAATTTGCCGAGGGGTACATCTTGTTCCCAGGCTCTGATGCGCTTGAGACTTTTGCGTTCTTTGTTCCGACGTGATGTGTGCTGTTGGGGGAAGAGTCGACTGGATTAAGAGGGGGTGATGGATGTATTGAATGTTTCGTTGGGCATTGAAGGCAGTGGTTTAACTTGAATCGGGAAAGGCAGAACGGCCATATCAAATCATGAGAGTCCGCTGGGTGATAGTTGGTGGCTTGTCTAAGTTATCGATCACACTTGTGTAATAAGGCTTTTGGCAGTAGTTGAATTTCTTGGCGAGCAGCAGTTGAGCAGCAGTTGAGCAGCAGTTGAGCAGTGTTAGTAGTGAATGATTTTGTCCAAATAGTATGATTTTATATCCGTTCTTTCTTAGTTCATCATCGAGGGTGCTCTACTGATCGTAAAGACTAGTGAAAAGATAAAATATCAAGTCACTAATTTGAGCCTAATCACATCAATTCAACTGACCCTACCACTCCTCTCATAAAATCATTAATCTATTCATCCCCTACATCTCATTGCCTCCACTAATACACATACAAACTGATAAAAACAAACATGATCAACAACAATAACACCGACGTCGATATCCTCGCCCGGTTGGATGCTATGATCGTGCAAGAATCGACCATCCATTGCAACAACTACTTCAAGAAATCGACACCCTCCATCGTCGATGGTGGTGATATCCTCAACGAATCATCCCGCAAGGCCATGGTAATCTGGATTACACAAGTACAGCAAACACTCAAGCTCAACTCCGAGACGGTAGCGATTGCAATGTCCTTCTTCGATCGATACCTCAGCTCTGGCCGAGGAAACTCTCAAGCCGTCCTCCATAACAAGGAACAGTTCCAGTTAGCAGCAATCACATGCTTCTACACTGCTACTAAGATATATGAGCCCGTCGTACTTGGTCTCGACATGCTTATTCAGATCTGTCGAGATACCTACACGGAAGAAGATATCATTGCAATGGAGAGGGATATCTTATCTTCTCTTCAATGGAAAGTTGCCGTTCATACTTCAATGGAGTTTATTAGAACTCTATTGGAGCTTGTTGGGGAACTCGCCGCTCATACACATGTTGTTGATAGTCTTCTACTATCATGTCAGAAGCATATGACTAATGTCATAACTCATCTATCGTTATCGACATGCAAGCCTTCCATTGTTGGTATCTCCTGTCTAGCAAGTGCCTTAACCGAGAGTAAACTACTAAGTTTAACACAGAAACAAATAATATGGGGTACACTATCGAAGAAGGTACCATTCAACTTGATGCCAACACTGATTGCTGCTCATCAGCAAAGTCTATCATCTAAGGCTAAGGGTACTTCATTATCAAGCAGCAAGACAGTTTCCAGTGTCGAGCCATCACCATGCAAAACAATGTCATCGGTTACGTCTACATACAAAAGCTCAATATCTCCAGTCTGTGTGTCCAAAATGGCTAGACAAGCATAGGATGATAGAGAATAGAAACATAAACAAACATTGATCTTACAAAACATACATACTTTAGACTACATACTATTAGTGTATCCCATTACCTATACTCTGTCATTCAATCTACATACTCTTCTCCTCATATTAGTTTCAACTTACCAGCTTCCAATCCATCATGGGATACAGAATGCATTGATGATGATCTCAAAAGTTATGTCATCCCCCAAAGGGGAGAGGAGGGGGAGATATGTATATATATACCATGCATAACAAAGTCAGTCGGTATCCTTCACATTATACACATGTCTGCCATAGATAGTCCATATGAAAGACCAAAACATAGAAGAGATGCTGCATATCTTGTGATGGAATGGAGACAGGCGTTCATTCACTGTTAGCTTAAGGCGGTAAGAAAAGATACCACTCGAAAAAATCATTTTTTTATTGCCTCGGGAGAGGCGATATGGTAGCTCCTCTTTATATAGTAGAGCATATTGTTAGGATGCAGAGGTTTGGATCCAATACCATGATGTATATACAGCTTAGGCTACTCCCATCGGTGCTGTTGTTGTTGCTGTTTGTTGGAGATGTTGTACTGTCTGTATCAGAAGATCGTATCCATAGTGCTACTAGTGAGACGACGACATGTTCCCTTTACTTGGCCGAGAGTACTATACCCAACGCCGGTATGGGAGTGTTCACTACTGTGGTAGGTTCTTTGTATATATCTTATTACATTTCCTTTACACTATGCCAATCAACAAACAAACCTATATGCAAATCACATATATGCAAATCACATACATTTAGCCTTTAGAAAAGGGAGATAAGGTCGCATCTGATATTGGCATTCCTATCATAGATCTTGAGTGGCATAATGGCGGTGGTAATGATTCCGCAGGCAAAGATTTCCATTGGATGATTAATCATTATCAATGGGAAGCATATACTTATGCCGCTGCTAGCCAGTGAGTAGCTTTCTGCTGTTTCTTTGTATATGATGTACAAGTACTAGTACTCATCATCATTTGTTTTCGTTCTTCTTCTTCCTCATCTAGGTATGAGGCTGGGGTCGACACTGCTATGTTATCTCCAGGTATGGGTACTTTATGTAATTCACACTTGGGGTTAGATAATTTAGGCTCCAATTGGGCAACTTATGATATATCAGGTTTGGAAAGAACAGATCCAGGGATGGGAGCATTTTCAGGATATCATAATAGAGAATCATTTACAACCAGAGATATAAGAGCTGGTGCCGAACTATTCATTTCCTATGGAGAGAATTGGTTTAGATCTCGAGAAAAGAAGTTTGGTCCAGTTCCTCATCAAAAGAATTACATCTTTGCAGAACGATTCCTTGTGCGGTGGCATAGAATTGCTAATAAACTCACTGCTGCTACAAGTTCAGTCAATAGTAGTGGTGATGATGAAGTGAATAAGGATTTATGGCATATGATTAGATCATGGCCATGGAAAAGCAGATCACTAGCAGCACTGCCAATGTCACTTGAAGGTGTTTCAATTGCTCAGGAGATTGGTCTCAAAGGTGCTGAACTTGAAGGTAGTGTAAGAAGTCATGAATGGTTAAGAGAACACGGAAAATGCATGGACAATATTGAAATAAAGCAATCACCAAAACCTCAAGTTGGACGAGGAGCTTTCGCCAAACGATTCATCCAGAAGGGTGACGTTATTGCGCCTGCACCACTGATTCACATACCATACAAAGATACGCTATCCATGTATAGCCCAGACACTGGTAATACACCTTCATCGGACAATAATCGAACTACTGATATCATTGGAGAGCAGCTTCTTCTCAACTATTGCTTTGGACACAAACAGAGTAGCATTTTACTGTGTCCCTATTCAAATGGAGTACCTTATATCAATCATAATCATCAATCTCCAAACGCAAGAATAGTATGGCCTGAACGTCCATTGGTACATAACTCGGCATGGCTTGATCAAACGGTAGAATATATAGATGAAAATCTCAACTCGGTTGCTTTTGAGTTTGATATAGTGGCTACTCGAGACCTACAGCCTGGTGAAGAGGTTTTCATAGATTATGGACAAGAATGGGAAGAGGCTTGGAATGAGCATGTTTCTACTTGGACGCCTGAGACGGGTCATGTAGATTCGTCCAGGTTTAATTGTATTGATGACAAGAGTTGTATGAGCACTATCCCAATACGAACAGAAGACGAACAGTTGGATGAACCATACCCTGAGAACTTGTCAATATTTTGCTTTTTCAATGAGACAGATGAAAGAGTAGATGAAACTAGTTTTGATTGGGATTCTGAGCTTGTAAGTTGGTGTGGTGTTTTAGTTCTGTTTGCTTGCCTTCTTTTCTCATCAATATCATTTGTATTGCTTCTACTTGAAGGATGATTGGAAGCGAATTGGTTTGATGAATAAGTACAACTGCACAATATTGGAACGCCAACTAAATGATAGAGACAAGTATACATACACTGTTGAATTGTCACTTCCCTTCGACGAAGATGATAGTGAGGATGATGAAGAAGATGATGATGAGGATAGTGCCTTAGTCGTACTGAACAAGGTACCGCAGTGGAGTATAGTATTTGTGAACAATCCATACACTGGTCCAATGCATAGACGGGGTGCCTTTCGTCATCATATGATGATTCCAGGCGATATGTTTCCAGAGTCATGGAAGAACTTAATGTAAGCTAGCTAAAAAGAAAGGTGTCATCTGTTGTCTAATACTTCATTATATTTGATAATATATCTAAACCGACCTGTCCTAATACGGTTAAGCGGCCCTGGGTAATGCACGTATACATTTTGGTGAAGTGTTGCCAGTAGCAACAATAGCCTTGTTCTTCACATATTGATCAGCAACCTTGGAGTTATTACCACTAGAAACAATTTGAGTCTTTTTCGCATAATGATCAGCCACCTTGGATATAATAGTTGGTTTCTTCTTCTGTTGTGTAACAGCAGAGGATGAGGAAGAGGATACCATCTTGGATACGCTAACAGGCTTGGTATGGCCAGTGATGAGCTTGTTCTGTGCTTCCATAACATCGATTAGATCAGTGATGGAAGATAATCTGAGGTAGAATGTTTGACGTTCAGTGGGTGAAAGAATTTCTCTTGTAACTAATATCGATGTCAACACTGAGGCACCGATGACAGAGGGCTTGCAGAAGGTAAAGTATATATCTGTGGATGTATACTCGATTCGCTTCTGTACAGCCTTGAGGAGACCCTTGTTGTTGTTCAGTTCTGGTGGTAACATACATTCCATGATGTGACGAACAAACTCCATAGGGGTGGGAGTTGCAAGTCTAAAATCAAGGGCAAAGATGATATCCTCTTCACTATCGATGATATCTTCCTTGGCGTAGTATCCCTTGCATAACTTGGCAAGGGTATCAACTGATAGTTCCACATTCTCGTATAACTTGACAGCAATATAGAAGGAGGTAATGGCGGCAAGTTGAAATTTGTACTTGTCTTGTAACGCCGCGCGGCTCTTGCCCTTGCCGGAGGAGAGGTATCTATCAAAGAAGGAGATTGCAATCCATACAGTCTCGGGTGATAACTTGAGAGCCTTCTGTACTTGTTGACACCATGTTACCATTTGAGTCCGGCACTTTGCATCAATCTCGTTGTTCGTCGAAAGTTGGAGATAGTTCATGCAACACGAGACTTCATCTTCCTGGCGCCTCATGGCCGTGATGCGGGAGAGTGTTTCATCGTTGGTATCGTTAATGATTGTCATGGTGGAGATGGAGATAGTAGTAGTATACTGGAATTATGGGCTATTGCAACAAAGAATTATGGTGTTGCAAACAGTGATTAAGCAAGAGCAACAATATGCACGGCTAAAATAGTGATACTTCTTGGGGAACTGGCATATCATTTAGTGCTGTACAAATACTTTTTTTCACAATATTCATTTATACTCTAGATATAAAATATTTGGCAGACTAGAAAGAAAGTTATTTTATATGATTTGAGTATCTTAATAGTCAGAAACGATGACCGTTCGGGCTCATCTCAAGAGTCATTACGACTGATGTCAATTTATTTCAGATTCACTCAGCCTCTGATCATTGACTCTTTCAGTGGCGGGTCTATGAGGCATTTGAAGAGGCATTATCGTCGAGGTCAAGTTAGCAATCATATTTGTCGATTGTGGTACTGCCCTAGGCTCAACATGATGAGAAGAGTTCAATAGCCAAGGCTCAGTACTTGTGAATTAGATACTTTCCGATTGCTTGTAGCCTATCTCATGTTTCAGAAGATCCAAACAGTTGTTTCTATGAGGATGATCATCTTCCACATTGCAACGTGACTGTTTGTATTTGTATCCAGTAGAATAACTTGTTATAAAGCAAGCTCTTTGCATCTCTCTTCCCATTCACTACTTACAACTCCACTAGATGTGCACTTGATACGAACCAACTATATTCACTCTCTTGTTCTAATACCCATCGAATTGGAGTCTTGTCATTACACAACGCTTTGAGCAGATCTCCAACATGATGTAGATAAGGATTCGATGTATCTGTATCATCATTATTTATTATCAACATATCTTCAACTGGAACATCTAAACAAAGGAGTTTCATTGTGTTGCCATCTGCATTGACATTAATATCTCTAGCAACTGCCTTTGGATCAAGTATCAACGTCGCAGAGCGATAGGCAGGTTTCAAATTCATTGATTTCATTCCAGTGGATATACTTGGAGCATCTATGAGAAACTTGGACAGAGCCTGAGGACTTTGGGAATACGAACCTTCCATGAATGAGGTATCAATGCCATCTACTATTATATCAATTAATGGCGCGACTACGACCAACATTCCTCGATGAACACTTGTCGGTTTACTACTAGAAGTACCTTTCATCATTATGGGAGGTGAATGCTGTTGAGTCATTTGATAGAACTGAGACGCCACTTCCATTGTTAATGGTTGAGAAGCAAAATTCTCATCATCTCTTGTAGTTGGTTTATCATCATTTACAAAATATGGATGATCTGGAGTTAGTATTGTTGCTGTGGTTTCTCTAGTAGGAACGAGGAGTAGTGAACTGCTTCCAATTGATGCTTGCTGCGATTCAATGTGTGTTAGTAATACCGTTGATCCCTCATTCATAGACTGTAGTAATACTGAAGATATAGACTTTGGAATCGATGATATTGCACTGGAAACTCGTCCATGACTTACAGTGCCACCTAATCCAAGAATATCATCACTTCCCTTTCCGTCTGATAATGTGACATGTGTTAGAACTGCATCACTTTGTAATGTTTTACTGGGTGTTGTATATGCCGCCGCCGAGACTGCCTTTTCACATCTTAGAACCTTCACAACTATATTACTTAGCATGTTGGGAGTGGCTATATCTCTCAGTTTACGCCTCTGACATGATTGATTTGTTGGTATCATAGCAGTTGGCTTTGCAAACTGAGACGTTGCAAATGTACAATACCAAGACGCAATCTCGTCAACAAGCTCCTTTTTAGTTTCCATACCAGATGGTAAATTATTTTCCCATTCCATATCATAACCAGTTGTAGATTGTAATCCATCGTTCTTGGGATAAATTCGGCATAGACGGGCAACTGATGGACCTACAGATAACTCTCTCCATGATGGAGCTAAGTCACAAATAATATTGAGCAAACCCTGTGAATCTTTATCTGATGTTGTCTTTTCGATAGAGTTGTCAACTCGCTTTCTCTTCTTATCGTTATTACCAAGATTAGGGGATTCGGTCTGATAATCAGTCCTAATTTCTAATCGATTGAAACGAACTACATCACCAGGTTGTAACTGACCGAACCTTTTGATACTAACATACTCGTCATCATGATTGATTGTGCTATTTTTATTACCCACTGAATGCTGCTTTCCACCTCCATCTACCCCCATTAATATTGCCAAGCTTGCATCACTAGATGCAGAAACACTAACAGAAAACCGTGCACATTGCCCATTTAATAGTGAGTGATCACCAATCAACAGGTTTATCCTTGTACTATTTATATTTCCCTTCCGAATTGTTTTCGTATTGGATGTTATTGGTTGTGCTTCTTGACGATTTGGTGGAGAAAGTACTACTGCTACAATATCTGTTGCATTACTAACGCTGCTAATACTTGATTTGTTCTTTTGAAGTGCAGCTGAAATTGTAAACTTTCCGGGTGATTTGGGTGTATCATCAGCATCAGGTAACTGAGAGAACCGATAATCATCACTATTATCATTTCCCTTATCTGAAGTGGGAAGTCTTGCTTGCATTGACGACTCAACAAATATTAATGCGTGTTGGCGTGTAAGGTGTGTACTTATCCAATCAGTATCTAAACACTTTATATTAAAGTACCACTGTAGGCTAAGGTTCAATCTCACTACTACGATTATCCTCACGTGCATGCATACGCCTCCTTTCAATAATGCAATTGAGTTGAGCGCATCCTGCGACAATAACTAAGAAAATTAGTATGATAAACCACATATAACTCTACTTGCAATCCATTAAAGAATCTACTCTGGCCGCCTACCACTGCACATAGAGGAGCTCATTCAGTGGCGTTCAGATCCACAGCTAGCATGCTAACTTTGCTAGTTGTATCGCCAAATTCGAAATTTAATCCTCCTGGGCTTTGGGCTTCTCTCTGACTCTCTCACCACTTACCACTCGACCTCCTATTAGGAATGCTATTGCAATACATAACTATACAAATCATCAAAGTTGCGTAATTTACTAGTAGCATGTTTCATAGCCATCATTGGCCGTGATGTAGATGGTACACCACTACCATTATCAGAAACCTCTATACCCTCTAATCCTTGTTCATATAATTTTATATGTATACGAGTAGCACCAGCATCAATGGCATTATCAACTAATTCTTTTACAGCTGATGATAGGTCTGTAATTGCCTGTCCGGCTACTAGACGTTGAACTGAGGATGGTGCTATTTGTTGAATAGCTGGTGTTTCATTAATTTCATCCTCCTCGTTATTGTGGGTGTTGTCATTACTCATCCTTTCTTGTGCAATATACATTCATATAAAATTTAATACCCTAATTCTTTTGCAACTCCTCTTATTAGAATACAATGGTACCACAGGCGTATATTAGGTCACAATAGTTTGGTTATTAGCATGCACCAGGGGTTTTGATGCATGCACCTTCAACCTTCAAACATAACTGAAACATACTTAGTTTAGTTTTGGGAATTCACCTCTACTTAGGTTTTATCCTAAAATATATTGTTGAAACCATTTAATGGTCTTACAGGCCCTTTTTCATCGCTATGTATTTATGCAGTATTGGTACTAACTTTTTCTCCGTAACTCCGTATATTATGCCCATGCAGTTTTAGAGCGCTTGAGACACACAATAATTTGTCCAGAAGGTATTCACAATATCATAGCGGTGGCCTAAAGTTGAAGGGCAATACTATACAGGCTCTTTTTTATGAAGTTAGCAGAGTTAAGGCTGCTTTTAATGTCAAACCTCGCCGCTCTATTATTAGCAATGTATTACAATCAACCTCATCTCATATATTACATCAGTGTCAGAACAACATACTTCGATTCTCTACCACATCTCCCATCATTATATCACATCTATCATGACTACATCCACTTCCTCCTCTTTCTCAACATCATCGTCGCTCTCCTCCTATCAAGTGAAAACAAAGCTTGGAGATGCTAAAACCAACGAACAATATTATGATATCACTGACATCTCAGCTGATGAACTTCATTTGATCAAGGAACAAGATCCCTTCTTATACTATTCTATCCCGACCAAGGTTCACCAAGATCCTCCTCGTGACAGGAAGAGAGGCAGTTGCACATCATTGTCATCATCATCGAGTGATTCATCGTCGTCGACAGAAGACAGGCCCTTAATGCAGCAGCAACCTACCCGTAGAGTGTCAAGAAAGAGTTGTATATCAGTGGAATGCCATCCTGATTTGCTCATGGATGATATCTTCCAAAACAACGTTGACCTAGACGATGATATTGACATGGGCATTGCAAGAGATGTAGAAGACCCAACGTTGGCTATGTTGCTGAGCTTAGAAGGTTTAGACGATCGATTGACTTCTTCCTCAATGGGATCGTATCCTAATAGAATACAATGAGATGAATATATGAATTGATATCCTGTAGACATAGAGACAAAGGGAGCGTGCTATTATAGCCGTTGATAGTTTATAATTGTATAAGTAGAACTGAGTTTGATTAGACAATACATTGGTGAGCATCCTATCTCAGTCTATTACTATTAGATGATTTTTCAACATAATATACTTCTCGAGGTTACCCCTGTCAAAATCAGTCCACCTTAGATCTATTCTCACGCCTCTTCTTGACTTGTATACGACACCATGTCACACACGGCATACCCACTATCTTACGGAATACCAAGGCCAGTAATGAGCTAAGAATGAACAGTGTCAATATCAGAGGTCCGATGAAGGCTGAATAGCTTTGCCACTTTACAGCTCTGGCGGAGTTGCTTTTGGGGAAGGGAATGTCATTTGTGCTTGGACATTCTCCCTTTGATATCTGTAAGAACTCACATAAAGGATCCCATCCCTGTCGTACATTGTATTCTAATAATTGTGATTCAGGAATACTATCTCTAACCAATTGATTGTGCTTTTCATATGATGAGATTGCATTTTGTTTGTTTTGTGGTGGAAGAGGAAATGGATGAGAGAGGAATGTCTTGTCCGAGTTGACTACTGAGAATAGCCACCTAATGCAATTTAGAAAGACGACAAGTGAGGTTAGGTTGTGATATATACATCATATAGAGCACACATACCCCTGCCTCGAATATCTCTCACCTCATATAATACTCCAATTTCTTAACATGAGTGAATATGAATGAAGTATATTGTGCTGGCTGTGTAATACTATTTGTCAATACCTCCCAACTTCGAAACCAGTCTTCAGACGGTCTTACTGTCAAGATGAACTTGCAATCTGGATACTTTTCTATAATCTGATTAAAGTACAGCGCAAATGGTAAATCCATAGTTGCTAGATACCCTGCTTTCAAAAGTAAATCAAAGTTTGGCTCTCCCATAATCACTTCATCATTTTGAATAGATTTGTAAAATATGCTATTTGTCAAGTGATCAAATATCTCACCGTTTTCGTATAGATGTTGTGTATGCTGTTGATTATTAAATGTAATTAGAAGGTATTAGAAAAACCAACAAAACAATAATTATGCAATGATACCAACACAAAATTAGCAATGTACTCACCAGTGTAGGGAGTCCCAGTTCATCTAATGCCAATGCCAATGAGTATGTCCCCGTTCTTCCATACCCTACACCAACTACCTTGAGACCTTGATTCGACAATGAATCTTTTGTATCATTGTCAGTATGAGATTGTTTTTGATTAGCAGTACTGCCACCACTCAATGCCATAATTGCCTTCCATCCCTTATCAATTGTATTTTCTATAAACCATTTCGGATGACCAATACCCACTGCAATACCCGAGCTATGTTATACAGAAACATTACATATCAGAGAACACAAGTGTAAAAAAAATGACACATACTTTTATATGATGTGTGTTCATAATGTACTCACTAGATATCAACGAACAGCTCAGACCACGATCCAGAACTTTGATGATTTCTATATATGGACATGATGCGAGTAGCTTCGAACAATATTAACTCAGAATGTTACCTTTTTAATAGGGAGTCCAGAGTAAATGGGTAACTCTTACAAATCTCTAAGTTCACCATGACAAACGAAGTACTACATTCAGAAGGCCGCTACTCCAAAAGCACAATAGTTGATAATAAACCACGTCAGGGACATCATAACTATGTATCATTGTACAATATCCGCTGGAGATATACACTGCAACTGCGTTAGTTACTACGATATAGATGTAAACATCAACTGATCAAAAAAATGTTAGACGAAGATACACTGTGTGGCCTACCCCATCTTATGACGTCTATGAGCTGCCTGATAGCTGTCTACGCGATATCCCTTCGGAATTATGTATTATATTATTGTGGGATTGTGTTTATATACCTCCTACGCCCGAAATGGGGCTGCATCAATGGCATGCGCTACCTCTCTCATTTATCGAATAATTATGATGATGGATTAACAACTCTACACAGAACAATACTGGCATAACAACAAAGATTACATACGAATATCAAGTAGGGATATATATCAATAGATTCTACTACATATCTAGTATGATCTGGCTGTG
>Ga0075439_15111_pt1 | contig 16554 bp, 12 predicted proteins | sample MintriSingleCell_FD_74264 | JGI IMG/M metagenome (GOLD analysis project Ga0075439, IMG submission 74264) | Marine eukaryotic communities from Monterey Bay, USA to study complex ecological interactions - Minidiscus trioculatus JGI Plate_4_G5... | ecosystem: Environmental > Aquatic > Marine >... | reverse complement strand
TTGAGAGTGGCGGTGGTGAACGGGATGGAAAGAGTAAGATACAGAAGAATCTCTCCGGTATGGCTCCGCTATAGTTATGCGATTCGATTGAGTTCAGTTGAAAACTTGACCAAGCAACAAAAATCAGTCTTTCCAGAACAGAAATCAGTTCCACCAAAAGAAGGGGTCTACAAAACCTGTCAGTATATATATATATATTGCTTCCTCAACCAAAGAAAAACACATCTCTATGGCATCCGATTCTCCAACTCTATCACCCACCTCTAAGGTGGCGAGGGCAAAAGCATCATCAACGAACGATGATGCGTTTTCTGCACAAACCCGGCGTTGTAACCAAGCGTTTATTGAGAGATTTCAAATGCTATAAAGCAGTGCCCTCATGCCGATCTGACTTCGATTATGCACAAGTATGATGATTATCGCGATCGTCTTATCGATGAAGAGAAAACTCTAGTAACTGAAAGTATCACTTTTCCCAGCCCAAAGCTCGAGGACCTCGAAGAGGAAGTTGAAGAAGAAATGGAGAAAGAATATCAAAAGTTGAAAGCAGCATCTTCGGTATCTTTCTCTGCTGGAAAGGGTGGGGAGAAACTATCTGTTGGAAGTTGCAATACAGATGACAAAAAGATAGGGGAGGTTACAATTGGGGTCAAGAAGTCCAAGATCAAGGCTTAGATACTCTGGGCACTTATATAAGGTCCAAGTGAGATCATAATACCATAATACTTTTGGGGTTGTATATCACAGTATTGTGTCTATAGTTAGAGCTTGAGATATCCATAACAGTAGACCTTTCTTCTAATATATTCCATTTTCTCCTTCGTATCGAAATCTCAACTGAAATTTGGCGTGGTGTTGCCTGTTGTGGTAAAAACTAGGTCATAATCTCATAAAACACAACTAACTCTTCATGCTTGACATACCTGCCTACGTCATGTGGCGTGCTAGTGATGATGTATTGAAACAAAGAAGAGTTGTCAAAGCTAACAAGCTATCACCCCCCAAGACACCTCCTAAAGCCGATGAGTGTGTAATTAAACAGCGAAAGATTATCAAAGTCAAGCGGAGAACATCAACTAGCTCTTCTTCAACTGACAAACCATCTAACACTAGCAGTTCAAATCCAAACTCAGGTCCTTTGACTCCTCCACCTCAAGTTCCAAAATCAAGTGTCAATACCTCACCTACACCACAGACGCCAGATACTGATGACACTGATGAAGTGCTCCTACTCAAAATGCGGGCTACACTGTTTACAAGAGTTGATCGAACATGGGCAAAGAAGGCTAAAGGAACATTACATGTATATAAAGCAAAGAGTAACAATGAGATACGATGGATAGAGTTGAAGAATAGTGATAACGAGTGTATTCTAAATCTGTTAGTGGAACAGATGATTAATCTACACAAATTGGTTAAGGAATCTACCAAGGGGACTTGTGCGTATATCAAGTATTCGATTGAAAAGGGAAAGGAAATAGAAACCTGGCTTCTCCAAGTAATGCCGCAGCATCTTGACAAGCTGTATTCTACCTTGCTGCTTGATAAGTAATGAAGAGTAATGATTTGATGCTTGGTAGATCATATAATACAATAAGATATACAAGATTATGTTTAAGCTATAACCAATAATATAGATGTAATCAATAGACAGTAACTTCATATGACATGTCCGAACACACTTCTAAACCCTAAAGCCACAGGAGATGTACTTGATATCGGTACCTGCAACTTTTGTTGCTTGGAATAAGTCTCAGCTGCCTCTCGGAATGCTCTATCAAATATTGGGTAGGGTGATGTACCTTGAGCACACCAAAAGTGATATCCTTTACACGCTCGTATAGTTGTGGGGAAGAATGCATGAAATGCCGTGGTACATTGATACCTTGCGAGGTATAAGATTGTTCGATAACAGTCCAATTCGCCAGCAGGTAGTGACCTAGCAGATGATTCGGTTAATGCTCCAAAAGAAGAATTGATCACACCCACAGACTCAAACGAGGCATCATTAAAGGAAGCATCTTGTGTCTGATTTCGCTGATACATGCACTCAACCACTGGTAACAAGTCTCGTGTTTCACAAGCCTTTACCAAGGCTACCAACAATTCACTAAAGAGTGGATTGTCCCAATCACCTTGAGCATAACTTTGTAAATTAAAAAAGGATAGCAACGGTATGTCTGTGTTTGGATTCTCATACAGTTTCTCATGAAGAACTCTATCAGACTTTGATCTTAGAGTTTGAGCAGCCATTATAGCCTTTGCTGCTGATCGGCAACCCTGAAGTGCAAGTGTCTTATCCCAACTCGCAAAGGCGCAACAGTCGGTAGCGGGTGCGAGTTCTTCTCCCTCATCATTGAACAGTGGCGTAACGGCTAGTGGTAGTGGCAATGAGAATCTCGCTGAATACCACCAGAGGTTAAAGAATACCTCTGGGTTAAGTTCTCGTAAACGATCACGATCCAGTACCTCTTCACCATATTCCAACACCAACTCTTCCAACATCATTCGTAGTTTCTGAGGAGATATATATGTTACAAAGCCCGATTGTCCTTTTGCACCGTGTCCATCTTTGATAGTCGATTCTAGTTGAGGCGGAATGCCTTGCTGTTCTCCATCTTGGGTGACTCCTGAAACATCCAAATCTGTAGTAGTTTGTTGTATCGTTGAAGAGATACCACCAGAAGCTTCCGACTCAAGTAGTTCAGCAATGTCCAATTCCTCAAAACCAATCAAGGGTGTGATTGTTCCTTCACATCGAGGACATACAACAGTAGTTGGTGTGTCTTTGCTTTGCAACACATCCCAGCCACCCATGATCTCTTCGTCAAGAGGAATGTATGAGCATGATTTACAAGAGGTAGCTCTTGACCATAAGGCAAATAGACGAGTAGAGTTAGCATTATTACCGGCGTCATTTGAATCAGGACAAAATGAAGATGAGCAGCGAATCGGTAGCCATGTTCTCTTCGTCTTGATGCTCCTGTGGGTAGTTGCAGTGTCAAATGTCTTTGATGGTGATATGGTACGAGATTGATCATCATCTTTTGAATCAGCATGGGCGGAGGCTGCATTTAATTCTGGCTGAACAACAGGCTCGGTGTTGTTTCCTCGTGACCTCCACTTTGAGCCAGACTCTTCAAGGATTGACAAGTTGTTGTCAAGAATGTTCATATCTATACTGACTTCTTGCTTGGATACACTCTTGTCAACAGAGATTTGCATTCCTACATTGGCACTGCTATCAACATTCATATTCGAGTATCCCTCGGCAATTGCCCTTGTATATTGACCTAGAGTAACGGCATTAGGAAAGATTCCATCGGCTCGCATTAAACCATAGAGTTTCATTAGCTCAATCCGTCGGTCAGTGCCACTCCTGCCACATGCTACAATAAGTGCTCGATATGCAGCCTCGTCGGCAACAATACGCCGATGACTTCGAAGAGTTCGAAGTGCTCCCAATGCTCGTAGAAGGATCTTGGATTTCTCAGGTATGGTAACATTTGATTGAGATATTTGGTTGGGAATGCACATGAGCCACACTCCTAAGAACTGACTCCCCAAGAACTTGGATAGCTGCCAAAGACATCGATGCTGCTTCTGAGGACCTCGTCTTGATACAGTACTGTTACATAATCGAATTACTTCCTCTCTTTCTCGTTCACTTCGTATCAGTATTGGAGGTGGAGCCTCTGCTGCTTCAGTAGCCAAAGTATCAGGCTCCTTTGGTAGGAATTGTCGGTGGTTAAACTTTGTTGGAAATGATGGATTCCCGTCAACACAATACAGATATCTTGCATTTGGAGGAAGATGGTTGGTAGAAGGGATTGTCACAATATCTCCACTGGCATTAATGGCAAATTGAGAATCCTTGTCAAATGACATCTCGCTAATAGCCGATTCTGTATAGCCAGATGAAGCTTGAGTTGATGTATCATTATCATTCCCAAAGCTCTTATTGTATACATCTGATCTTGCCAAGAAACTACTTTCCTCATCATCAAGGAGAAGATCTGGCTCGGTCGCGCATTGATCAACCAACAATGTATAATCAAGCTCGCTTTCTTGTGACTCTATTGTATTACCACCCCTCAATCGTCCATAAGGTACATTTGAGCTATGATACTCAGCCAAGCACTCGTCGAACAACATGCAATGAACATCACTAGCTTCCGTCCGTCGTTGGACGAAGGATTGCCACAGTTGAGTCTCCACAAGAGCACTCAGATATGGTTTGCGGCTAGGACTGGCGATTGAAAGAAACTTGGATGAGTCGAACCATTCATTGCCGCTTGTCAAGAAATCAGCATCTGGAACAACAAGAAAACGTTCGTATCCGCCAAGAAGAGAGCAGAAGAATCGTAAGAAGTTATCTCGAACTGCCCGATCGTCTAATGGCTCGTGGTGTTCGTGTTTGTGTTGCTGATTACCAAACATTTCCATGTTGGATGGAACTGTGGAGTCGATGGCTGAATCGATGCCGTAGTCCAATGGTTCTTGGCCAGGTACAATTCCTGCATCCTGACATAGAGCTTCGACCTCCTTGATTAGTACTGTTCGAGACGTAGGTATAATCTGATAGGCTGCCTTGAGTGTCTCGTACCTATTCCCATCACAATTAATCTCACCGCTATCAAGCTCGACGATGATACTATCCTCGGGAATATTCTCTCGAACAATCTTAGCAAGGCCAGTTTGTTGTCCATCATCATGTATGCCCACAAATGTTGCACCCGGAAACTCAAGACAGCTCATGAAAGGATGAGTCAAATGAGGAACATAAGGACAGCATAATTCAAAGGGAAAGAGTAACGACTTTAACAACTCGCAACAGTCCAACAATAATGTTTGTCTTGTAGATATCAGTATCACTTTCCTCTCCAAACATAAGAAACCAAGTACAATCGTCACAACTGTCGGTACATCCAAGGCAGCAAATAATCGTTGATATGATAAATCTACCAATGGCAAGTCTTTCAATGGTGGCATTACCATTGCCATTGGTTCATTCATTGTTGAGAATGGTACGAGGACACATTGTCCACCAGGTTTGGGTATAGGTACTGCTAGTAATAAGTGCGATATATTCCGTTCAAGTGGAATGTCGGATGATGAACCCGATAGCAAATGCAAATGCGTTAGGTATCGTCGGAACTCTGTCCAATATGGATATCGTCCGACAAGACATATGGTCTTATTCTCAAGAGTGATGATATCATCAAATGCAACTAGCAAATGATTGTTACCGACATGACGACTACGTCGACTTGCAAGTGTCTTGAGACAGTATTCTCGATGAGGTAAGGATATATCCTGTCGCATCATGGACAGTTGATCAAGTTGTTCCTTCCTTTGATTTGTCAGTGGTTCCATAAATGTCAAGCATGATACTGAGAACACAAGACGAGGTTGTAGTCAATAAAAGACAGTCTAGTGTGAGAACAAGTGATGCCAAAACTACTAGAAGAAGCCAATCCAGACACAAAGATAACACTCACCATAGATACTATCACCTCTTTCATTCTTAACAACAAATCCATAAGCTTTCGGTAATCCTATATTACATAATTGATCTCTAACCAATGTTGATCCCTTGGCATAACAAAACATTGGTAATTCCTCCTCGGGGAATGGTAATCTACGATAATTCTTTGATGGGAAACGATCTAATACTTTTGAAGAAAAGGGTATATCGGCATATCCATTTGGTATATTGTGTTTTAGTAGTAGTATGATTGGTGTCCTTCCTGGTAGATTGTGATTGGTAGATAATGAGGATTGTTTCCATGATGTCTTCTTTAATATATCAACATGGACCATATTATGTAATAAGACATTGGCATTTCGTATAGTTGCAAAATCATCTGCAAATTCATCATCTTCTTCATTATCTTTGTCATCAATAATCTTGGGTTGATTGCCATTATCATCTAACTTAGTAACATGTACATCAACAATTGATGGATCTTCATGATATCGTTCTGAATCTCCAGTACGTTGATATCTTATTGCTAATATTGGAATGTAAACATGATCATCATTATACGTAGCTGTTGTATTGACATTGCTATTATTTGGAGTTAATGATGGTGTCGACTTGACTAATACAGGTAGATAATTTGGATCAGGTGCAGATGATGTATGTGACAAAATCACTGGTGAGTTCAAACTGTTATTCATCCCATCTCCTCGGGGTGTGTTGTTATTAAGTGATGAAGCATTCGTTGGACTTAGATACATTGCCTCCATACCAACACTTGATGGACTAGTTACATTACTATCAACATTACTTCGTTCGCTTCCACTTATAGCATGTGTCCTATCAACGAGTATTGGATCTTGTCTCCGTCTTTGCTGTTGTTGTTGTCGATGTGCAACTAACTCAGGTGTGGGTAATTTCAACACTTTACAAAAGTTTGGTATTATCCATTCTTCATCATAGTTTGTTGGTGGTGTTGGTATCATTTCATGTAATGGTTTGTGTATTATACCATTTGTATTTATATCACTACTTTCTCCCTCTTCTTTATTACTACTACCCTTGTTAGGAGGAGGAGCAGGAGTATCAGGAAAGAAATGCTCCCTCTTCTTCTTTATTCCAACATTACTACTACCAACAACACTTGGACTAGATACTCGTGGACTCCATAACTTAACATCACCATGTGTATCTTGAAAATACCTATTTTGTCCATCAAAATCTGTTTCGAATGAATTATTATTTTCAATACCTATATCATATAATCCAGGTGTTGCTCTTGTTGAGTTTATATTTTGATTTCGTTTTAGTGGTGTTGTTGCCATTGCTGCTGCTGTTGATGATGCATTGTTATTGTAGTGATCTTGTTCAGTATGGTAGCTGTCATCATGTTGTGAAGTATCAATTTTCGATTTCACAACATTGACTAATCCCTTCCCTAGTCCTATACCACTGGCTACTGCTAAGCCGGCACCTTGCTTTGCCAAGTTTGAGATACCACTTGATAATAAAGACTTTTTCTTTTGTTGTTGTTGTTGTTGTGATGAAGATGTAGTGGATGATGTCTCTTCTTGTGTCGGATATAACTCTTGTGATTGTTCATTAAGTTGCCCCATATTGCTATCATTATTCAGATGAAAAAAATAGCTATTGGGTATAGTCGATGGACGAACTTTCACATAATGTATTGCAACATCTGCTATTCCTGATTTATAATACTCTTCATCCTTTTGTTGTTGTTCTCTCTCATTCTCATCTGAAGTAGTATGTTGCTGTTGAGGACCTCTACGCCGATAAGCCAACTTTACACTACCCAAATTATCACTATTTGCACCATTATTATGCGAAGATCCATCTCTAACTATTGGTATACTCTCACCATTGCAAATAGTCCATCTCTCATCATCCAAATCTGATTCGTTTGATGAAGAGATTAATTGAACTTCAATTATCTCTCTTTGGAATCGTTGTTTGTGTAGTTTATATTCCTCTTTATTCATTTTCACATTACTGTTAACATTATTAGTATTATGCTGTACCTTCTCTGCATCGCTACGGGCCGGATCAACTTCATTATCATCCGTATTATTATTACTAACTGAAGTCTCTTCTTCGGGTATTGGCAATTGTTGCTGTTTCGAAGAAGATAGGTTGGAATTTTTAGGTGTCTTTGCAGTTGATGATGTTAAATTATTTGTTTGTATAGTTTGTACTGATGATGATCTTTCATTATCCTCATTATTATTGTTAGTATTGATACTATTATTCGGTACCACATTATCATTAGAGTTAGTTGGCGGTGAAGAAGATGGTATATCAGAATTATTAATATTGTTAGTAGATTGTGGAGGTAAGAAGGAATCAATACCCAATACTGCAAAATAATCAGCTACGCCTGTTGTGGCCTTTGTACTGCGTTTACCACCGTAGCCGTGTTTGTGTAGCATGATTTATTATTGTCTTAATATCATTTGCAAACCGCCGCTATCAACATGTGCTTGTGTTTTATTTATGAGGTTATCTCTTATTGAGAATATTACCTAAACTATTTTTAGGCTAAATCTCTATGTTTGATCGCACATTGCCAACTTATGTTGTGGTTATTTATTGTTGGCGGACGGATTGCAATGTCAGTTTAGGAGTAATAAATAATATACCTTGAGAGTTCAGTATTATTATGCCAGTTATACAATCAGTAGTATCAAAGATTATCACACTTTCATTACTACTACAAATCATGAAAAAACAACAGCCAATGCCTACTCAATCGGTACACCAGGCCAACCATGGGGTAAAGCTGAATATAAACAATGGAAGGATACACGTATTAAAGAACGTTGTTATCATACCAATGTAGTACCTGCAGTCCAAGCGTTGAGTGATAAGTATGATGTGATTGAATACGGCAAGTTGAGTAATGACGATGAAAAATATTTTCCATTGTTTGCTGTTAGGAGTAAGGAATGGAGTGATGATAAGCCAAATGTTTTTATTACTGGTGGTGTGCATGGGTATGAGACAGTAAGTAGTTATGTGTTTGTTGGTGTGTTATGTGTGACGTGTTGTGGTGTATGAAATAATATGTGCACATCTTATGAACATTTTTGTATTTTCTTTTATAGAGTGGTGTAGAGGGAGCACTATTGTTTCTATCTGAACCGACAACAATCACCAAGTATTCAAAGCACTTTAACATTTGTGTTATACCATGTGTATCACCATGGGGATATGAGCGCATCCAGCGTTGGACAAGCAAGGGAACTGACCCAAACCGGTCATTCAATCCAGATGGAGAGATTGTAGAGGGAAGATCATTCAATCCCGAGGCAGCAACAGAGGAATCTACTGCAATTATCAACTTTCTAAAGAATGAAATGAGCCATGTAAAGGAGTGGCTGTGTCATATCGATTTACACGAGACTACCGATACGGACGAAACTGAGTTTAGATTGGCAAAGGCAGCTCGTGATGGTTTAGAAAGCAAGCCGGGAGAAATCCCTGATGGGTTCTACTTAGTACAGGATGAATCGTCTCCAATGGATGCTTGGTTTACTGCCATGATTGATAGTGTAAGAAAGGTTACACATATTGCACCAAATGATAAAGATGGACTTATTATTGGAGAGAAGATATCACAAGAGGGTGTGATTGTGATTCCAAATAAGAAGAGTTTGGGACTTTGTGCAGGAGTTACTGATGCTCCGTATCGTACAACTACTGAAGTATATCCTGATTCACCCAAAGCTACACCGGAGATCTGCAATGAAGCTCAAGTAGCATGTATCGAAGGAGGACTTGATCATATCATTTCAGTGATGTAGAGGAAGTATTTATTGTTCATGTTTATATGGTAAAGAGTACAATTGAGGGGGGTATATTAAAGTGGTTGATATCACTGCTAAAAAAAGATTATAACACTAGTGACATTAGTACTGATCAACAGTATAACTTTGACTCTAAATTACTAATTAAAACAATATTGGTGAAGAATAAACTTCATTTCTTATATCTTATCTTTATGTTCTCATCTGAATAATTATACTATCACTATGTTATTTAATCTTCTTCAATTTCACTATAAAGTGTAAGTCAGCGTTTGGAGGGATTTCAGGAGGTGCTCCCTGAAGAGAAAGAAGGAAGAGGATGAGAAGAATATGTAAATGAATAGCAGAAAAACTAATGTGATTACTTCACGCACCCTCTTCCCGTACCCGAGCTTTGCTGGAACGAACAACTTTCGCTTTCCACCTATCTTCATCCCTAGTATACCTTCATCGAATTGAAAGTAGATATCTAGACAGTCAGTTCATGTTCGTGGGTACAGCTAATCAACTCCTGCATAAGCAACACAACCATAAACATCTTCTACTTACCTTTATCCCACCCTTTAATCACTTCGCCCGCGCCTAATGTAAATTCGAAATTACTAGAACTATCAAATATAGTACCATCATCTAACTTGCCTTCATATTTCATTACCACCGTGTCTCCAACATCACATATTTCACCTAAACCTTCTTTCATCTCTTCAATTTTGACTTCTGGTTCGGCTGCTACTTCTGGAATGGCATCTCCCACTACACGATAGCGTTGTCCATTTTGGATCAACTTTCCCTTTTCAACACCCTTCTTGAATGCATTTTTAATAGCTACAGCTTTTGTCTTTGTGTCTATATCCATTTCATTTTGTAAATATTTAACAATGGCTGTACGAGATGGTCCGTCAAGATGTGTCGGAGGTTGTGCTCTTATAGCGTAAACGACTTTATCAAGTATTGTTTTTGGCGGCGCCATTGTAATCGATGATATGATTAGTGAAATCCAGGAAGGTCTACTCTAGTAGAGGTATGATATTGTTTGTGGTAGCTGCAATTAAATTCCAAGTTATTTAGTCAAAGTAAGTTGAAAGTTGAAAGGTAACGAAAGAAGTTGATGACTAGTCAGACAATAAAATAACCACGATATTCATACATATCCTGCCCGCGAAACAATGTTGACACTGACACACAAAGACCCATATACTAAGTCAAAGCAAGTGCATGAAATTCAATATTTCCCATTTGTGTAACTCCGTGACCGAGTTTAGCTGTCGAGCCGAGCGAGCGCCACTCTAGAGATATCAACGCAACGCTACCTATTGGAAGTTTATTACCTGACTAATTTGCTGGATAGTATCTAATGTATTAGTAACAGCATGACGTACTATACATTGTCTAAAGTTTCAAGAAATCTTGCTGTTGCAATAGGCAGGAGACGACAGAGGATATCAACAACATATAATCTTCTTTCACATAATCGATATAATGTCAATTTGACATCCATCTCTCACACTCGCTACAATAGTAATAGAATAATACCATTTAATCAAAGTTTACATTGCTTTTCGACATTGCCAACAATAGAAGATGATAAAGATAGTCAAGGTGTAGGTAGTGATGATGATCTTGATGGATTAAAGTCTGAAATTGAAAGATTGAAGAATCTTGATGTGGGAGATGATAGTGTATCTTCCGCTGCAGAAGATGTTGATATCAATAGAGCACAAGATGATGGTAGCAAATTGAGTCTATTAAATGCTATGAAATCTAGTCCATTTGAACCGCCGCCGTCGTCATCTCAAGAATCTTCCACCACAGAAGAAGATACAAAACCAAATCTATCTGAATTATTATCAAACAATGATATATTTGCACAATCATGGGCCGAGCCTGATGTAGAAGAAGACTCTTATAGCAGTGATACAAAAAGGAGTAATGATTACTATAATAGTAGCAGATATGATAGAGGGAGTAGTCATAGAAGCAATAGTAAATACAATAGTACCAACAATAGACCAAGAGATTATTATAGAGATAGACAAAGAAGTGATACTAATTCATATACATCATCAAATCCAAGAGTTAATGTTATTGGAAGAAGAAGGAATGATACATGGTCGCCTTCCCACACAAATTCATCAATATCATGGAGGGATAATGTTAATACAATTGAATCAAGCTATCAACAACCTTCTTATCAATCGATACAACAGCAACAAAGTATTGAAGCAGAGCAACAACCTCCATCTCCAATTGAGATTGAATATAATAAATTAGTTGATTGTACCAATCAATTATTAGATTCACTTTCAAGTAAAGATGACTCGTCAATAACAACGACATTGCAACTAATGGACTTTGATAAAGTAATGACTGATTGGTCTAAGTTTCATTTGGTGGTTGATAACAGCACCAACAAGAATAATAATAGTGATAATGGTAGCTTCAGTTCATACTATGGAAATACCACTTCATCTACTACTGTATCACTTAAAACAAAGGCATCAAATCAATGTATGAAATTATTACATGCATTGGAATATAACTATGATTGTATATTGCATCATTCACTACCTGAGTCTTCATTACAATCATCAGAAGAGGAGGAGGAGGAATTACCACAAACTAAATACACACAGCTAACACCAAATGCAGCTTCGTATAATTTAGCATTACATACATTGGCACATTCAGATCATCAACATAACATGGCACAAGAGGTATATTCAATATTGATACGTATGCTAGATCGGTATCAAAAGTATATTGATATTACAACAGATGCGGATATGCCAATATCAGTCAAACAACAACTACCAAAGCCATGTGAACCAACAATTATTACCTACAATTCAGTATTACATGCAATTGCCAAAAGTGGTACAAATGATGCTGGACATTTAGCAGAAAAAGTGTTTGATATGATGAATAATGAAACAACAAGCTCATCTTCTCGAGTACATCCAAATGCAAGAACATTGGCATGTGTTATAGATGCATGGTCCAATGTTAAAAGTAGTACCAATACACAACAAATGTATTATAGTCCAGAACGTGCCGAGGCTATATTGAATATGTTTATTAATAAGAGACGTGCATTTGTTGAGTCTGTAACGGGTGTGGTACTACAGGATGATCATCATCATGGTGAGGGTGATGAAGATGAGTATTCTGAGAACGTTCCGACAGATGATGTTGAAGAGGAATCGATTCAGTTTGTGATGCATGAAGATAGTAATGTTTTAGATGATGACGAGGATGTTGTAGAGGAAGCTATTGACGAGGAGCTTCAGTTGACAACAACAACAGAGACTATATCAACCTCATCACCCGTCATACCCAAATCTGAAGAAGATGAGGTGCAACAACAACGTGTCCCATCTCAACCATTTGTCAAGCCAAATACAGTGGCATTCAATTCGTGCATACATGCATGGGCATCCAGTGGTAGAGGACGGGAGGGAGCACATCGTGCACAAGAACTCTTGGCACAGCTCGAGTTGTTGTCAAATAGTGGAGAACTTGACTTGCCTCTTGGACATTCTGATGAAATTGTCAATGTTGTTGATAATGATGATAGCCTTGATCATTCGTTGAAACCAAATGTACGAACATATTCAATGATAATGAATGCCTGGTCAAATGTAGCAAGAGTAGAACAAGGATCTGGAGAAGATGCAGCCTCACATTGTGAAGACATACTAACCAAGATGGAAGAGCAGGGTGCTATCGACTCATCTGTCCGGCCTAACTTGGTGGCATATGTAACTAGTATTAGTTGTTGGGCAAGAACACGAGATGTTGAACATGCCGCATCACGGGCTGAGAATATCTTAAACCGCATGATTGATTTATACTACAATGAAGATGAGTCGGAGCTCCCAATAATTGAAGGAGATGTTGAGAATGCCAATCATGATGCACCTTTCAACTCAGTCATTACATCGTATGCACGTAGTTCTGATCCATATGCTACAGAACGAGCACTGTCTGTTTTAGAAAGACTGGAGGCATCACTCATCTCTTCAACTATTGTCACCTATAATGCTGTGTTGGATGTATGCGCGAAGAAGGGTGAGCCTGATAGGGCACTTGAAGTGTTAGAAAAGATGAAGCAAATACCATCGATTTCTCTCGACTCGACATCGTATGATACAGTCCTCGATGCTTTTGCAAGATGTGAAAAAATAGGATCATCTGAACGAGCGTACAACTATCTGTGTCAGCTAGAAGAAGAACGATTGAAAGGAGAGTCTAGTTTCACTCCGTCAGGTAGAAGTTATACAAATGTCATCACTGCATTTGCACGTCAATCTGGGAATGATTCTGGTGGTATATCTACTGTCCATCGAGCTAAAGAAGTGTATGATAAGTTGATTAAACAGATTGAGGAAGGAGTACTGCAGAATGGAAATGTAGATTCGTTTGCTAATTCGAGCTTATTGAACTGCTGTGCCAACGTTTATGGGACAAGGTCAGAGAAGAAGGAAGCTTTGGTGATAGCTGTGAGTACAAAAGTCGAATGTCTTTTATTGTTTGAGTCGAGATAACGTACTCATCTCATTCTCATCTTTCTTTGTACTCAGATTAAGGCGTTTGAGGAAATGAAAAAGAGACCCGATGTACATGGTACGCCGAATCATTACTCATTTGGTATAATGATGAAGGCAAGTACGAGATTATCCGCAGATGATGCCGAAAAACATAGACTACTAGAACATATATTTGTCCAGGCGTGTAAACGAGGCTATTGTTCAAAGGCAGTGCTTGGACAGTTCCTTCGCTTTACACCACCAAACTTGAATATGAAAGTTATGTTGTCATTAGGAGGGACAAATAGAGATATTCCTCATTCATGGTATTGTAATGTTCCTAAACGGCAGTGGCCACATTCAAGAGAAGAGAGTGATAGATATAGACATAGGTAATAAACTTAAACTTAATAATATCCCCTCCTGTCCCCTCCTCATATCCTACCATATCATCAGTGGTTGGCCCTCTTTTGGCGATCACTCTACTCGCTACGACATAAAGAACTGCGACATAATGAAGAGATTGGAGTGCGTGCAAGTAAGAGTTCATATTTCATATACTATCGTACATAACTATCCTATCAGGAGTAATCTCACCATAACACCCTAATAGCAATCAGCATCTAAGGTAAGCATATAAGTATTGATGGAGTGACACAATGTTTAGCGCCGTCGGTGGTTTTGGTTAGGAGAAGGAGGGGTCTCGAGAGTGCACTTTGTGTCGAGTAGATTGTCGTCTGTCGTCATCAACGCAGCATCATTATGTCTGTGTTTTGCCCTTGCCATAATGTTTGCAACGCGACTAATCCACGCCGGGGTGGCGCTATGTGGGTGAAGAGAGGGTGTCTGCCGATTGTGTTTGTGCATATTGCTTTTGTATTCACTCATCATCATATTATTATTCACATATTCTATATATAGATTCATATTCCTCAACCTTAAGACCATGAAGCTCCTCTTTGCCGCCGTAGCTGTAGCTGCCTCCTTGACTACTGTCTCCGCTAGTTCATTCCGTAGTCCCGAGTTGGTAAGAGTATAAATGTGCATATGATATGTTCATATATCATGATGAACCATGATGCTACACTCTTATAATCTAATCGATTATCTATCTATCATTACAACAGGAAGAAGGAAAGATCATCTCACATGATGCAATTATCAAGTTGGAATCACAGAAACATACTTTCTTTCCTTTATCAGACTTCCTCGAAAAGAAGTCATCTAATAATAGTGGTGATGTTGGTGATAAGTGTTTTAATGACAGTGATTGCGAGTAAGTTTGTTGTTTCCTGTCACATGTTAGGCCGCCTCCTTATTATTCTCGTATGTGTCTCTGATTTCTCTACCTCCTTTTCCTCTCTTACACCTGCATCTACCTCTCCCTGGGCTAGTAATGATTTGTTTTGTAATATAAAGACTGGTAACGATAAAGGTAAGTGTAAGGAGGAATCTACTAGTCGTAGTGGTAGCCGTAATCGTATTGACGATGGCTTCGCCGGCTCAACGTGTGACAGGGATGGGGATTGTCAGTAAGTTTTTCTGGTGTAGTTTCTGTGCCGTCGTCCGTACTATAATAGTTGTCATGCTCGCTCGTTCTAACATGTTCTTCTTCATCTTCTCGGTATTTCAATCCTCTCTTCTCATCCATCAACACCACTAGAAAGGGCTTCTTTTGCAACAAGAACGACCGTTGTGAGGCAACTACGAGCTCTGGTGATAAAGCTCGTCGTACAGACGATGATTGTAAAGATATTAACAAGAATCTCCGCAAGTCTGGTGCAAACAAGAGTGGGTGTAAGGTAGATGCAAGAGGCAAACGAACTGCCCAGCAGAATAAAAGGGGTGGCAACAAGAGTGGAAATCGTGAGAACGAAGACGGCCCATGTCTTAGCAATAGCAACTGCGAGTAAGTGTCATCTCTTGTACATTGTGGTATCCCCTTTATCTTGCCTTTTTTTATCAAACCAACATAAACTTTCTATATCTGTCTACTTCCCTACTCTTCCTTTCTTTAGAAATGATCAGTTTTGCTGTGGCGGTAATGGCCGTGATATTCAAGGACTTTGCATCGATCGTGGTAGGAGTTGCCCCTCTTCGGATGATGTTCGAAATGGTCGAAGGGGAAGCAATTGCAAGAAGGACAAGGACTGTAATGGTAATTTGGAGTGCATTGACAAGCGTTGTGATTCGATGGATGCTTTTGCCGCTGTAGTTGCGTAAATAAGGCATATTGTTACGAAAGTATGTTAGGTGTCAGAGAGAAGAGAAATACACTGGCCATTCTGTTGAGGTTAATACTTGGGGAATCGAGACAAGAAGTTAGAGGGCCCTGACACTTGAAGACATGCATAGGGTAAAAGAGATAAGAAACATTATTTGTTGTAAGTTTCTCCGCTCTAGAGCCCTTCCTGCTACTCCTAGCCTTGCTGTATAGGTTTGTTGTAAGCTTCTCTTCATCTCAAAGTTAGAGCAGGCGGGTGAGAGACTTGTGAGAGAGCGCCAACAACCTGTTTTATCGCCATTTTAATCCTCCTCTATTCTTTATACTTTAATAACGTGTTTATTGCATGAAATCTGCACTAGTAAAGCCCCAAAATGCACGCATGAGCGATAGCGAATGCGGGCATGTGGGGCTGAACACGTGCAGATTTCATGTACTCAAGTCTCAAATGCAATGCACGTGTTACAGTGAGCGTTATTATGTATGACAATGAGAGCA
>Ga0075439_12731_pt1 | contig 16566 bp, 13 predicted proteins | sample MintriSingleCell_FD_74264 | JGI IMG/M metagenome (GOLD analysis project Ga0075439, IMG submission 74264) | Marine eukaryotic communities from Monterey Bay, USA to study complex ecological interactions - Minidiscus trioculatus JGI Plate_4_G5... | ecosystem: Environmental > Aquatic > Marine >... | reverse complement strand
TCAGAAAAATGTCCCTCAAAGTCAAAATAAATGCCTCATATCAACAGTAAGAGTACTTCTGATGACTATAATGAGGGCAGGCAAGCATTATGTGACATTTCAATCACATAGCCAATCAAAACTGGAATCGTTTATAGGATTGATGAGACCAGGGCAGGCAAATCAAGATACATATGGAATTCCTTTCCATCCTAGTAAATTCTTTCAAAATTTCTCTCAAAACATGAGATATGGGGAGTGCAACAACATTAATAATAATGTTGATTGTTGCTTGTGTTATGCATATACCGGAAGTTGCTTTATAATAGATTGGAAGAATTTTGATAAAAGGTCCCATGATCACTGGGATGGATGGGAACCTACTGCTTCTGGCGATGAATTGGGTATGCTATTAAATTTAGATGAGGGAACATTATCTGTTTACAAGAATAGTCGGAAACTAGGAGTAATGAGGAGGGGGTTAGCAGGTCCATACTGTTGGGTAGTATCATTGCATAGAGGGGAACAAGTTACAATCAAACGAGGAATGGTTCCACCAGATTGAAATGAGGAAGAACTCTTCTAAATCTCGATATAAACAAAATACAAAACAAAGATATAGGAACAACTTCTATCCAAATTATCCACATTATTGTTTACCTAGACTACACAATAAGTTGCCAATATAGCCAAGAAGCGTCAAAACTATCAAGCACCAAACCTCAACAGGAATTAAGACCACAAGATTATGATGCTCTCCCCCATGGGGTATCTCTATTCTCTCTAAAACTCTGTAAAGATAGCCTGTTCCTTCTTGCTTAACTGCTTGTAGTCCCCTGTCATTTCCTTTAAATGATCCCAACTCTCAAAGCAACTAGCATCCAATGGATCTCTCAGTTGCGGTACCCATGGTGCCTTCGCCATTCTCTTCCCCAGTTTACCCCAGTTAATATCCTCCATGAAGGGATGGTCCTTTATATCCCTCTCCGCTTGAGCTAGACAGCCTAGTCTTTGTGTCAATTTATCGGCAAGCATTCCGGAAATAAGATCCTGTGCCTTCTTAACATATCATTACTAGACGCGTGCATAAACAGATTTGACTCAGATACGAGAACAGAACTATGAGCTGAAACAAGTTGAGACTCCAGTACCTACGGCTTTGGCTGGACTCTAGACTGCCCTCTTCGTTATGCAGATATTTTGTTGTGCAGTATGGTGGCAGTAAAAGTAAGATTTCATTTGACACATACCTATCTCTTTATAGTTAGTTGCATTCTAGAATGCTCTTCAAACACACACTCTTTGGGTATCACATATTATACAAACAACTCATTCCAATCCTATACACACCACCACTATGAATACTATGAATTCAATCTCAACTCTGTAACAACACCGAGGGTACTTATGGATCTGGGAAAGTCCAGTATTTAGGAGGACTGAGGTCAATCATCTCCATGCTTTCATCCTTGGGAGTAAAGGTGATATAATCAATGTATGCACGTCCTCCAGGTTTATCTCCTTCATATTCGAATGGTTTACATATATAGTACCATGTTAACGAGTTTACTTCAGTAGAAGCACTCATAATACCTTGCGGCCCCGTGCTCCTTCCATTCTGAAGATCAAGTGTGTACTTGTTCCATTCGTCAGGGCCATCATTCGTTGAGTTTCCAGTCCAACCTTGTGTAAATGTATCTTCATCATTCGCTACTAAAACCAATACATCGGCAGGGTAATTCAGATCTTTTGAATTGACATAATAAGTAAGCTTGCCAGGACCCAAGTCTGGATCGATAGTTAGCGTCATGTAGCTAAAATCGTCATTCGTACTACTTGCATTACATATGTCTGGAGTCACAACGGACCAGTCTCCAACAAATGCTTGAGTATCAGTAGTTTCAAATACTTCGTCATAATAGTAGTCTATTTCCCATGGTCCATTGGGAAATTCTGTCTCACCAGGCTCGAAGCTATCAATTAAGGTAATCTCCGGTGGTAAGAGTACATCATCGATTTTATGGATGACACCATTCCTTGCCAAGATATCAGGATCGATTACCTTAGCCTGGTTGATCATGACGCCATCATCTGATATAGTAACGTGAACGTCCTTTCCGTTGACGGTGGGAATGTCTTGACCATTGGAAAGATCTGAGCTCAGAGCCTGGCCAGCAACCACATGATAGGTCAAGATAGCAGTTAGTGTATCCTTGTTTTCAGGTTGGAGAAGAGACTCAACTGTTCCATCGGGTAGCTTATCAAATGCTTCGTCAGTTGGAGCTGTGTGTTTAGTAGTGATTGAGAGAGTAGCATAAGATGTGAGTCTAATATGAGAATTGTGATGACCATATGATATACACAAACGAGATACTTACCAAATAGAGTAAACGGACCCTCACTGGATAAGTCATCAACCAAATCAGCGGCATCGAGAGCCGCATATAATGTTGTCAAGTCTGGATCTTCTTTCACAATCTCAGCAATGGTCTCGTCAGGAGTAGGCTGTGGTGTCGGAGGTGGTGAAGGTGATGGCGTCGGACCAGGTAATGGAGGAAACTTGTACCATGCACCCAACTCGACACCAGGACAAGTCCCAACCATATCTTTACCAACTCCAATCCAATAACATCCACAATCTTTCACATCATCTGTAAAGTCTTGTACAACATCCGTATTGAAGTCACCATTCCATACACCTACAATCTTACAAAACTCTGCACGATCCGATGTGGTACCATCAGCCTTTAGATATTCCGAATATCCATTTGCTGTTGCCAGACGATCATTCATATACTTTGTCTCCTGTGTCGGTGGTCCATGTGGGATACGTGATGCACAACCCATATCATATCCTTGATAACATTGACAATATTGTGCAAAGTTATTATATGCCGTGGCAAACTTTTCCACTGCTTCCCCCTCACCATACTTTTTCTTCCAATACATTTGATATTCTTTTTCACCTTCAACGAATCCATATCCAGTAGGTTTATCCGCCATGGGATTATTCGGATCATAAATGAATGGACAACCATAGTTAACATGTTCTTCATTCATTGGTGGCATGAATGAACAATGTTTGGTAACATCTGATGGTTTATTAATACCCTCAAATGGCATATTTGGACCATTGAATTCTTCCATTTGAGTAAAGGCGGTTAGTAATCGTTTCGTACAGACTGATATTGTACGTTCTTTTGTGGATGATTTGTTTGTCTTGTGTTTCTTATGACTCTTTATGACGAATATAGAAGGTAGGAGAGTTAGTACTTGCTTGTAAAAAGTAGACAAAATCATATCATATGCACAATTCTCTTGAGCCGCAAACCACACTTACCTTATTACTCTTGGACCACATATCATCATCCCACGAGGGGTACATATCATCATCATCCCACGAACTACCACCCCAAGGAGTTGGTGGCGGAGTATTATCATCCCATGAATTCCATGACGTAGATGTTGATTTCTTAGTAGGTGTAGTTTTTTTAGATTTGCTATGGGATGAATGTTTAGACTTCATTGTGCTACCCTTGGTATTCCAACTACTGCCTTTAGTCCAATCGTCATTATTATTCCATGTTGTTGGTTTCGGTGTCTTCCAATCATCACCTTTCCATGTTGGTTCCAATGTTGTCGGTTTGTCACTTGATGATGATGGAGAAGGCGAGTATGTTGGTTCGGGAGTGCTTGGCATTTCAGTTTTAGGACTATTCCACGATTTTGACTTTGAGTTGGTATTATCATATGGTATCTCATTCTCTCCCTTACTACCACTATCCCCATCAATACCAGTATAAATCTTCTTAATACGATCAGTAACAGATATTCCCGCATTGTTATATAATCCACCGGCAATGTTTGGTAATTTGTTAATTGAATGTTGTTGTAACTTCTCATTGTTGTTAGTTGATTCTTCTTCTTCTTGCTGTGTTGTTGATGACTGTTCAACTTGTTGTGATAGTGATTCTAAAATGATTTTCTCATCTTCAATTATCTCTTCAGCTGCCGCTAATGATGTTTCTACACTGCTCTCCTTATTCTCTCCTCCTTTCGGCGTACCTTTGACTTCCTCTTCAACATTTGACTCCCCAGCAATAACGCTCTCCTTATCTCGTCCACCTCGTCTGTGTCTACCTCCAACACCTCGTGATATACCCTCTCCATTGGTTCCGGCGTGACGACTTGTACGTTTTACTCCAGTTTTAGCATTCTCGTTATTACTACCAACACTACCAGCAGCAGCGTCAGCAGCGGAAGCAGCAGTGGAAGTACGACGCTCCTTGTTCAATCGACGTGATAATTGCTCCTTTTCATATCCCTTGTGCGTCGCCTTTTGTGTACTTGACTGATTATTATTTCGAGATAACAACAATCGTCTTTGTTGCAAATTATTGTCATTAATATCTGGATTATTAACAATAACTTGTTGTTGTGCTATTATTACTGTTGTTGTTGTTGCTATTGCTGCAACTGTTGTCAGTAACGCCGCCCGCATTGCTTCTTTTATTTGACAGAGACAAATTTTATATGATATCGTGGTTTCTGAGCAAAGGGGAGAGTGACATTTATGCGAGTAGAACAAGCTTGTAACAATTATTTTGGCGACTAACCGGTATCACTTAGCCTTTGCTCAGCCACATAACTGGATATCATGGCGGCTAGACGGCTAATTGTACGCTTCCTCCGAAAAGAGTCATCAATAGTAGCGACTCATAACATACGTTATGGTGGTGGCTATCAACTACTCCAACGATCACCACAGATTGCAGCAACAACAACAACACATCAACTTTCTTTTAGGTCATTCTCTTCATCAAAGAAGAAGAAGAAGGTTGATAATAATAAGAAATCACCACATTCAAAGCTATTGCGTGTATGTTCGGAACGTAATTCGAATGCTCACTTTGCTGCTATTGAAGGTACGTACGTCGTCATGTGTGGATACCATATATTATGAAATTTGATGCATATGATGTGTGTACTTTTCTAACATCACATTACATTTACTACAGCCGATCTACTCCGACTAAACTGGGATGAATCAATGAATGAACTAGTAGAAGATTGGTCTCAAAAGAAACGTTGGGGTGATTTCATTGAATTAGAATCCAATGTCCGATTATACGTATCAAAAAATCTTAATGATATAATACATTACAATCGTCAGTATGTCAAAGAATATAATGAAAGAGATGTAAATTCACCATTCTATAAACATAATATACACAGTATTATGGGATTGGAAGATTATATTCGTTATAATTTGTTTCCATATGAAAGGATTATTAAACCGGCTGTTCAACATACATTACAAGGGCAGATTGTTTTTTCACAAAGTAAGATGAAAGAAATGAAGGGTGATGTTGATAGACTTGCTTATGCACAGGTACAGGAAAGGATTATGAATTTGTCACGAGTATGTAAGTTACTTGATGCAATGGTATCAGTGAATACAGACGATGACGATGATTGTAATACAAACGGTACCAAAGCAACCGAACTTGTGGTCGGGGTGACGGATTATCATATTGCAGTCTCCAACTGTTACCGTAGTGTAGTATCAGGATGGTTCTTGCTGTATCGGAAATGGAATGAAATCAGTATGGATATATCTGAAGAATCTACTACTCTGTCACCTGACATTGATATACTCGAGGCATCATCATCCAAGTTAAATATACAACCAGAACATCAAATGCACACGTATGCACATCAATGGATATCATTTTGCCACAAAGTTAATAAAGAGGATGAACGATATCATGATATGGTATCGTCGGAAAAGGATTATCAGCTTTTAATGGGAGTTGCTAAAGTATTGGCAGCAGCATCAGACGAGAATGATAAACGTCAATTACAATCTACTCGGTTGATTCAACTTGTTGATGATATATTCGATTAGTATGTAGAACTTAAAAAGGCTAATATAGTTACAGGATGGAGTTATATCAACCCTCTTTTATAATATATGTATGTCTGTACTTAAATTTAAATCCAATCGAATCAACAAGACTATCTCCTTTATCTCCCTCTCTCCTAGTCTAATTCTCGACTTCTCTTTCTTCATATGTTGATGATTCATTCAATTCATCCTTGACTCTTTGACTATGCATAACTCATAGGAAAGTATATAAGTTGTTTGAGTATTGAGTAGGAGAATCTATCTTATTCTGTGTCGTGTCGGTCTATTGCACTATTCAAAAAAAGATACCACGACACACGTATTTTAAAACAAAGAAAGAGACAGTACATATATCACTAAACAACTCTAGAGAGAGCAACTGTACGATATACTATATCACCATAACTTCCGGCTTGCCCTACTGTTGTTCATCCATATTACATCCCGACATTCATATCGGCGTGCCTACTGAGGCTATAAACCACCCCCATTATCAGCGCCGAAGAAGACAATCACAGCCGCCGAAATAGGGAACACAAAACTAATTTTTCTCATCATTGGCACAGTAGTAAATAAAACAGGTAAGAAGCAGCTTGCCGATTGTATAATGCTCATAGATATATTGCAATCAATACATGACTTCTACTGCTAACCTTCTTATCTTTTAATTCCATCGGTGTATGGAATTTATATCATTGATAAATCTATTGCAATTGCAATATTGCAAAAAAGTAGGTGCATCATCTCCCTAATCATAACACACGTATACCATGAAACTACTCTCCATTGTGCTTGCTATTCTATTAGCATGCAACGTACTAGCTAAAGATGCTGTAAGTGTGGTATATGTTGTCGTTCATTTATGATTGTTTGTGCTCTCTTTCAATTCATTTTTTTGAGATAAAATTTTTGTGCACAAGATGTGTCTCTTTTTGACTATAATATCCATACTTCTCTCCTATGCCTCCTAGCCCAAACATCGAAGTAAAAGCTACCGTCAAGTAGAAGATAACCAGTCTTCAAACTCCTTTGTTGGTGGTGATGAAGGTGCTGACTTTCCTAATCAAAGGAAGCTTCTATCAATTCGTGAACTCGGAAAGAAGAAGAAGACTGGTGGAAAGATGAATGATAACATCAATCGGTATCAAGGAAAGGCATCAAAGCATGGCAAACGTGTCAAGAGTAAGAGAGGAAAGTCGGATAAGAGTAATAAGAATCTATTTGGTAGTAGATCAGGACACATGCCTACTACACCAAAGCCACAACCAATCCCTTCGCTGCCTACGCTGAAACCTCGCACGCCACGTCCAACTAAAAACCCCACACCAATTCCAACACCAAACACACCACAATTAAATCAAAATGGATTAGTAATAGCCGTAGATGATACAATCTCCCTTCAATCTGGAACATCCGAAGCATTCATTGCCGTCCTAGAAAATGATACCGGAAGTAATTTAATTGTTCGTGCAATCACATCCCAACCTACCAAAGGACAATGCACTATTAGTTTAAGTTTAAGTGAGGTAGTATATATACCAAATGATACTACATTCGTGGGTAGTGATCAATGTACATATGAGACATGTGATGATGAAGAAGATTGTGATACGGCAATTGTTCGGATTACTATTGGTAGTGGTGTTCCTCCTCCTCCTACGCCACCTACTCCGCCTGTTACTCCATCTCCTGTCATTTCCTGGCCAACGAATCCTCCCTTTTCCTTCGTTGATACTCCCTTCCCAACCTCTGATAGTACCCCAAGTGTTGGTACAAACAAGACAATGGCACCTACAAAGGCGGTAATGCCACCTGCAGGTACACGTAAGTACATCTTTTTGCTATGGCAAACTATGGGAAGTAACATCAACTTTAACATACCATATTCACTCCTCTCTTTTGTCTCTTTACAACTGCCACCCTCTCGTCCGACTTTGGCACCAACTACTTCTTTGGCACCAACTCCCTATCCATTGGCTACGTTAGAAACTCCAGAACCTAGTCCTATTCCTTTTACTCCCTTTCCAACGAATCCTGTTGAATGCATTGATGACGCTCAGTGTGATGATGGCAAGACATGCACTCGTGATCGGTGTGTTTCTGATCTTTGCACCCATGAAGGTATCCCGGGATGTCAAGTACAAGGTGCTTTACTCGAAACTTTCTATGGAATTACCGGCACGGCTGTTTCGGATCTTACTAATAATCCCAAGTACATTAACAACAAGCCTGATAAAAGGGAGATAATTCAAGTCAATCGAGATTATGAGAGAATCATCTTTTTGGAGGTTCCAGCTGATGAGGCAGAGAACTATGGCTCCCGTTTGACAACCTATGTCTTTCCTGCTGCCAGTGGATGGTACAACTTAGGCTTGACTAGAGGTACTGGAAGCACAGTTGTTTTGTATCTATCTACTGATGAAGACCCAGCAAATAAGGTTGAGCTTGAAAATGGGACTACTGGTAGCACTCCTATCAAACTGGAAGCGGGGAAATCTTACTATGTTGAGGCCTTAATCATCCCCGGAGCTCCCCTTAACTCCATTAGTGGCAATGGTCAGTCTTTGCAGGCTATCCTAGTTTGGACATGGTATGGTTCAAGAGATCCTGACCTTGGGTATGGACCTACGCTGTATGATCTACGATCCCAGTTCTTCCTTGAGCCACCCATATCTTGTTCTCTGAACAAAGAGTGCATGAGATTTAACCCTAGCAATGATCCTTGCATGCAAAGTTTATGTGACTCGGAAACGACTTTGTGTAATGATGTGGCTAATCTCTGTGAAGATGGAAAAGTATATTGTGGTATTAATTCTGTTCGAGAAGGGAATGATTACGCTCCAACCTGTGCTCAGTGTCAGGATTTCTATATTACAAACCCAAACATAGGACTTCCACTGGATCAAGGATTTTTTCCGGGGTGGTATTGCAAAGGTGACTGCACATGGTCTAACCCAGGCTCAATATCTGGTAGTTGTATTGATATTGCTACTTTCAATTGCGGTGACAGTATTCGCCCACAAAAAGAGTTTGCTGAAGGTTGTGTTACTGAATTTAAGGGTGATTTGAATGGTTGCAGTGACTCAAATGCATATGATACCATTAAATTGGGAGAGACGGTATGTGGTCAATTGTCATCCTATACTGATGTTGGAGGTAACATTAAAAGCGACCGAGACCTTTTCCGTATAAACTTTCCTTGGTTGACTGGGAAGATCAAAGTCAAATTGGAGCTAATGCCTGGTGATAGCATTAATGCTGTAATCAACTTGAGGAGTGGTGCTCCATGTGGAAGTACCTCTTCGAGCATAGCTACAGGTCATTCTGAACTCACTTGGCACAACGTTAAAGGTGATTATCAGATCGAAGTGTCTGCTACCAACTTAAGAGACAATCCCGTGGAATGTGGCATTGGTAGGGCTGAGAAGAATAGGGTACATTCCTATCATCTTACAGTCACACAGATCGATCATAATTGTATCAGAGATAAGGAACACTGCGGCACATGGCGTGGGTTTGGCGGGACCGATGATGGATGTTATGCAGATAAAACTAGTTATAATGATAGTACTCGCATTGGGACATCGGCGAGTTTGCCGATATTACAACATTGCTTGTCTGAATTCTTTTTGTCCTACTAACATTTGAGATACCTCCTTTGTTAATAGCCTACATGTTGTTCTGGAACATTCAAATGGTATAGAAGTCCCAACTATTGGACACAATACTTTTGGTGCGGAAAGTGGTAAGAGAAATAGACGGGAGTTTAGTCAACATGAATGAATGGGATGTTAAGCAGATGCTTAGAACTTAAGAGTGTTGCTGTGTATAGCAGGTTGTGTGGTATATTTTATGTTGTTTAGAGTTAGAGCATTTCTATTATTGATGAGAGACTTTTCCGGTCCGGAGTCAAGTATGAAATGAATGAGAATCTAAGCCTCAAGAGGTCTTGCCTCAATTTTGTAGATGTAAAGAACCAGCGTTGGTGTTTGAGTATAATATTCGTGGGAGATATAACTCTAAAGACATCTTATTGTTGGTACTATCATTATCTCTTTTGGTGATACATTACTAATAGAACCTACTTCGTCCTTACCTTTTCACATGTATGTAAAGTTGTTCAATAGAAGTCCTTAACAACATTGTTGGTTAGTAGTGTATTGTTATTATTCTATGCCAACCCCAATGCCCTCAGTCTCTCGGCATTACGTGCTACTCTCGTTGAGCATGCTACTACTGTTCACACCCACTCAATTCTTCCACCTCTTCCTCACTACTACTATCACCTCCAGTAGCAGCGTCTTGAAACCTCTCGCGTAATATTTCCTTCTCGTCAAGAATAACCTTCGATTTATTGATGGGAAGAATGGAACTATGTCGTCTGTTGATGAATAGGAGTCTGTCCCTTAATCAGAATCGACTTAAATCAATAACCTCCACCGGCTGCTGCTTCTTCATTACCTTATCATGAGACTTAACTTCATGGAGTCCTTTCTGTTGATGATTCATTCCAATCATTCTTGATTCAGCTGCCATGGCCACTCTCTTTTGTTTATCATCACCAGCAGATTCGGTTGTGGTGATACTACTTGAATCGCCACTCTTCTTCTTATTGAACATACTGCTAATCTTGCTCTGCTTACTATCTTCTTGCTTCTGCTTATCACTATTACCAACACTACTCTCATCAACCCAAGTTGAATCTAATGCGGCAATAATAGATTTCATGACACGTTCATCTGTAGCTGTCTCCCATTCCTTCCATAACCAAATTACACGTCCTTTCCTACCCATTTGAAATTCTTTAGATGATGCAAACTGTACATCGAGACAATGATGATGATGATGGTACATACTTAGTACATTTGTTGTTGAATTATATTGAATTGTAATTTTAGATGATGATGGTTGTTTATGTGTACGTATACGTTGTATTTCATCATCTACTTGTTTTTGTCTGTATAAGCCGTGTGTTTTAGAATAAGATGTTGTTATTGTTGTATATGGGTCTTTACCTTGAGAGGCGGCAATGTTCTTGGGATGATGATACTTTGACATGAATTGAGTTGTATCAATTGGTGTTCTTCTGTTGCTTGTTGATGATGGCTTGGTGTTACTATGAGTAGATGAATGGATAAACTTTTGCTTCTTCTTATTCTGAGGAAGATGTTGTTTCCAATTGTACTTTCCCGCTGAACTACTACTACCATCTTTTGCACCATTGCCCTCATCCTTCCATTTGCCATTACTAATATGATATAAACCTGTTCTTTCATTATAATATGATCTTAGTGTATCTTTCTTATCAAGATCTTGGTTACGCATACGTTCTACTACTTTATTTGCTTCTGATTGGGATTTATATTGTCGTTTACGTGCATCGTGATTGCAGGTTAGGTATTGCACCTCATTATTAATGCTGTTATGATGATGACGTCTCTTTCTTTTGTTGTGAGGTGGGTTAGCCGCCGCCCTAATCTTTCTATCGCCATCATCTTCGGAGTCTGAGTCTAAAACTATCACCTCTTTCTGTTTTGCACTCATGATAATGCATCCTTTAACTACAGTACTCCTTTGCAATTGCAATACTGAAGCAAGCAGTATTGACAATAACAAATTGAAAAGATGATATTTTTAGAATGTAATGACAAACCCAATATCCAATCCAATAGTTGTGAGCTTGATAATATGTTGTGCACCGTATCCGTATGATTGACTGTATGTTGTGCCACAAAATTCTATGAGTGTTGTTTTTAAGGTATGTTGTATCACTAATCTAAAGGTGCACGCCAAAACTCAATCAACTGCTGGCAAATAACACTTACGGAGTGTGTTGCAATGTTATATAGCAGAAGCATGAGGTATGGTATATCTAGCTCTTCCTACTAACTATCATATATCAGAATCATCATCTCAAATCTCAAAATTCACCATGAGAGTTGATGAAGTGGGAATCTTCTCCCCTGGGATATTTCCTCTGGGAGACCTTGCCTTCTGGATTTTGCCGACGATCTTTTGTTTTCAAGCAGTAAACCATTAATATCTTTGTGTTGCCATCATAATATCAACTGTCCCATCAACTAATAATAGTAGTATCAATAGCAGTATTATTATTATATCAATATTATTAAGCCAAACAATCAACAATCATGTCGTCAATAGCAACATCATGTCAGCGTACAATTCAATCAGCCACTCGGCATATCCTCTCAACTTCTAAAGCAGCTGCAGCTGCCAATAACATCAATACAACAACAACAACAACACTAACATCATTAAGATCAATGTCATCCAACGCCGCAGTATGGATAGACAAAGACACACGTGTAATCTGTCAAGGCTTCACGGGCAAACAGGGCACATTCCATTCCACCCAGGCAATTGAATACGGTACCAACATGGTAGGCGGTGTTACACCCAAGAAGGGTGGTCAAACACATTTAGGCTTACCAGTATTTAATACAGTATCCGATGCCGTTTCCGAAGTTCAACCCGATGCATCTGTCATCTATGTCCCACCACCATTCTGTGCCGCTGCCATATTAGATGCCATTGAAAATGAAATCCCATTAGTCGTTGCTATTACCGAAGGTGTACCCCAACAAGATATGGTACGTGTGAAAAAAGCATTATTAGCACAAACTAAAACACGGCTAATTGGACCAAATTGTCCTGGAATTATTAAACCGGGAGAATGTAAAATTGGTATCATGCCTGGATACATTCACAAAAAAGGTAAGATTGGCGTGGTTAGTCGATCGGGCACATTAACCTACGAGGCAGTACATCAAACTACCGTAACAGGCTTAGGACAATCAACATGTGTGGGAATTGGTGGTGATCCATTCAACGGTACCAACTTTATAGATTGTTTAGAAAAATTTCGTGATGATCCACAGACTGAAGGTATTATTATGATTGGTGAAATTGGTGGTAATGCCGAGGAGGAGGCGGCAGAGTGGTGGAGTAAGAATGGTGATCCGAGTAAACCTGTGGTTGGTTTTATTGCTGGGATGACGGCACCGCCTGGTAGACGAATGGGTGAGTTTTCGTTTTTGTTGTATATGATTGTTGAATAGTAGTTTGTTGTATTCATAGACTCATATATCATGTGCATATGATATGTTTCTTTTAGGACATGCCGGTGCCATTGTTGCCGGAGGTAAGGGAGGTGCGGAAGAAAAGTTTGCAGCCCTGGAGGATGCAGGTGTTCATGTTACTCGATCACCGGCACAGTTGGGTACCACTATGATGAAGGCAATGGGACTTTAAGCAGGAAGGGAAGAAGAGATATTAGATGTAAGAGAGTGAATGGTTGTGAAAGTTTTGGGAGTAAGAAGTACTGGTGGGGTTAGATAAATTTTGCAAGGGGGATAGTACATACATCAATGTACGAAAAGAAGAATGAGTAGTGCTCCGTGGGGTAGAGAGAAGGAGAGAGAGTCCTTGGTGATTCGAATGCCGACAACTGCAATGTGTTGGTGCTCATTTTAAGGATAGACCAATGTAAATGAAAATAAGAGGTAGTGAATAATAGTAAAACAACGCGTTAGATTGAGTAGTACTGCATGTATGCATTCGTTTATATTTATAATAGAAGTCCCCACATACACTTTTCAACTTGGTGGAATCGATCCCCTTTTGATGCGAAACTGAGCTCTTTCATACAATGATATCACCCAACAGTATGGACCTGCTAAGCCTCTTTTCATAACACCAAGCTTTCGTCCATTCTTGTACACAGATAATGTGCCTTCGTCTAAATCGAGAAGCATTCCAATATCATCACCAGAAGTAGTAGATTCCATGCCCTCCCATCGTTGATTAACAAAATCGGAACCATGCCAACCACTTGAATTGCACTTCCCATAATGATTATACATACAACAATGGACACTGCTATTGTTATAACGTTCCACATGTGTTCGAGAGAAATGTTGGAAGAACTCCTTGTGACAGGGAGATCCTCTTGCATTTTCATTTGCCTGCCCTGGCCTCATTACTCCTACTTGAAGGTTTTTATCATCACCAAGGGGTGTAAACAATGTATAATGCTTGCCTGCCCTCATTATATTGTAGCTCAATGCAGTCATCCAACCAGCACCCCAAGGGTTGCATACGCATGATTTGTCCTCCCTATTTATATACTTAGCTCCGACGAGCTGATCAAATACGAGGGGTGCTTTCATTAATTGAAGGTAATGGTAATCTGCTAATGAACTTTCACCATCGTAATGTGGTAATGCGGCTAATTGCTCCTCTGTTGCAATGTCTTGTACTAATATCTGTGCAGACGTCTCAATTAAAGATGGATCATCATTATTATCAGATATACCAAACCTCTTACTGGCCAGTGCCAAATTCAGTAGATCAATCGAAGGTAAATATGATATAATCTTTGATAATGTATCGCTGTTGAATAGTACAGCTTTCTCATCAACTTTCTGACGTTTAGCAATATGATCCATTTGTACAATAGAAATGATTTATGAAAAGTCAACTATACCAATCTTCCCCCTCCTTTCCAAGCACACATCAATAGTCCACAATCCCACAATCCCAAATTAACAATGCACAAAGAGTTACAATAATTATCGTTCATAAGAGTCAAGGTATCTTTTTTTGGATCGACCAACCATATTATCCTCAACTTTTATGCCGCTGTCTTTATATGTCTGGATTATACTCACCCATCACCATGAGCTTTATCATTCTCGCCGCAATAATGTTCGTCGTCGAGCATAGATTTTGCACTGCATTCTCGCCGCCGAATCTTCTACACATAAATAAAAATGATGCACCATCAACATCCATCACACATCAACGATATCATAGAAAGGACAATGTCTACTCGTCGTCTTCTTTTATACTACCAACTTCGGTTTCATTATCAATTAGGTTGCAAATGGTCGAAAATGATGATGGACATTCTCATGATCATTCTGTAAGTACAATATTGATTGTGTTACATCTGTCATATGTGTGATATCTAACCATATCGTATTTGCAATATATAACCTCGAACAAATAACAGCACAATCATTCAAGAGAAGTAGAAGAAATATCGGATTCGAAAAAGAATGAACTCAAAGTTGAATTCACATCACTGTTACACCAAGTTATAAGTATCACTACTACTACTACTTCCCCCACTTCAGATGACCAAGAAGAAGATAAGCAAAATGAATTACCAAGTCTATTAACAACAAACATCGAAATGATATTAAATGTTATTAGTATACCTGATTTGTTAGAAGAGATTATTACTGATATGATAAATCAACAGGTAGCAGATGATGAAGAAAAGTTAGAAGAGATATCAAATGCAGTCAATACAATACTAACATTTACCGAAACATTCGTTGAACAAACGGCATCCATCGAAGACACTTACAAACAAGTACTAAATAAGATATTCACATCTATTGCCCCCACCGTCGGTGGACTAACAGCCAATACATCTGATAAAAAGACTACACACCAGGATTCTTACGACATGTCGAAGGTGAATGCACTCGTATATCAAACTTAAAAACTCCATCATCTGAATCAACAAAAATGTTACAAATATTACGAGTAATACAAACACGTATCCTCGAAGAATTGGGAAAGAATATAGGAGAGGGTGCTGTAGTCTTAGGACAATTATTAGGATATGACAATGTTAATGAACAATTGGCAGTATTGGATGCAGGATTGGCAGTTAGAGGTGTTGAGTTTGCTAGAGAGTTGAGTGAATTGACTAAGGAGGCACTGGTTGGGTTTGAGACTGTGAAGAAACAACAGGGAGATGATGGTGTTGATCCTGAATTGGTAAAGAGTGTCAAGTTGATTGATGAACGGATACGATCGTTTATTGATAAGGAGGAGAAGAAGGCAAAGGCGTTTCAATAAGAGTGTGTTTCTGTGTATAGAGATGTCTACTGTATAGATCAACATCGCTTTGCAGTCCCTTAGAAGATAAATAGAGATGATGACAGTAATCTAGACATACACATATAGCTGAGTTCATACTTGTACAAGCTTAGCTAAGTTACTAGGCCCCTATTCAAACTCAAATCCTCTCATGAATGCTCCCAATATCCCATCCACCTCAATTCTCCCTTAAATATCAAATCATGAGTGAAACAAATACCACAGAGTAAACAAAATACAAGCAGCAACAACACCACTAACAATCCTATCATCCTGTAATCGTTTCTTACGAATCTTATCAATCAAACCATTCAACCCTGGTATATTACCAGCAATTTGTGTCATGGTACCGCTAACACCACGCAATCCTGCACCCTGACTACGTAACTCTGTCCTAACATTCGCTGCTTGATTTAATACCGAATTGGCTGACTTCATTGAATTATCTATTGCGGTACGTTCACGCATTAATTGTTCCATACCCTCATCTCTACCTCCTAATCCATTACTACCAGACGCGGCACCTTTGAATAATTCCCTTGCCTCACGTCTACGTGCCACTGCCGCAGATGTCTTATTAAAATCGGCTCCACAATCAAATAATATTTCACGATATCGTTTAACTAACAAGGAGTGTTGTGAACGACCAGTTCGTTCTGCGGCCGGGGCCATTTTAGTATTAATTAATTCAGTCATTGTTGACATTGTTCGGTGTATATCCTTGGATAATAGTGCTTCTTCCTCGTCAATACTTTTTGTATCCT
>Ga0075439_12954_pt1 | contig 16575 bp, 14 predicted proteins | sample MintriSingleCell_FD_74264 | JGI IMG/M metagenome (GOLD analysis project Ga0075439, IMG submission 74264) | Marine eukaryotic communities from Monterey Bay, USA to study complex ecological interactions - Minidiscus trioculatus JGI Plate_4_G5... | ecosystem: Environmental > Aquatic > Marine >... | reverse complement strand
ACTGGCTCTGCAATGAAGAAATCTTCGGCAACAACCAAAGGAGAAACTTGTTTCGACTTTGTTGCCTTGGTAGATGATCTTGAGGCCCTCGTCTTCTTCTTCTTTATGCCGACAAAAGTATTCTTCTTCTTCTTACTCTTTGAGGAAGGATTGGTCTTAACAGCAGTCTTCTTGGTGTCCTTTGCATCAGATCCCCCTCCAACTAACTCAAAGCCAAGAGGAGACTCTCTTATATCAACTGACGACTTAGTCTCCTTCTTGATAGAAGACTTCTTCTTGTTATTATCGATTGGCTTGACATTAGATAAGTCATCATCTCCAACCAACTCAAAGCCAAGTGGCGATTCACTAATCAACGGCATAGATCTACTCGAGGAGGCACTGATCTTACCACTACTAACCTTCTTCTTCTTGTTGGCATCCTTCTTCTTTGTAGTATATCGTTTCTTCTTGATAAACATATGTTTCAACGAGGTCCCATTACTACTGGAAGCGGCGGCGGTATGGGTAGTCTTCTTCTTCAATCCGGTAGCAGTAGTATTAGTAACAGAAGACTTCTTATTCAGTGATGGTAGCATGGTAACATCACCATAATCATTCCCATCATTATCAACTGCCAAACAACCAATCTGTTCATTTAACAGACCTAATTCAACCTTTTCAACATTAACGCTTTGGATACGTTGCAATTTACTCCTAGCCTCTAATGTATAGTTAGCTAAACTACTAGCAGGTATAATTGACGACATACTACGTTGAATATTTGGTACTTCGATACTATCAGGACTTTCATGCCATAATGTTTTAGTGTAAAATAAATGATCTAATCCATTGCTCATGGTTGGCTGTCGTTGTATCTCGACATTATCACGCTCTGTGTTTGCATTGCAGGATGTTTGTCGTGAGAATTCTATGTTATCATCTCGTCCTTCGGCCTCTTCTCGACCCTCTTCTTTGATGACTGCTGGCGTGTCAACAGCTAGACGTTTGGTACTACCACTAGTGCTACCACTGTTTTTATGATTAATCATAATAGTTGCTAGGTAAGGCTGATCATTCATCTTATTACTTTCATCTAATGCTTGATCTTCAAAAATAATAGTTGCCAGTTGATTAGGCTGGTTGCTATTATTACTCTTACTACTCATTAAGGACGAGTGTAGTGGATTGAGTAATGTTTGATCCTCGTTCCTTTTCTTGAAGATCATTTTGCAATGTAGAGATTACTTATTGATTGATTACTATATACAATTTGATTGTAATTATCACCTGTGCTTATTATATCTTGTTATCTGCAACTATGAGCTCTTATGAGCTGACTTTGCATCTACTTGCACACTCGGCGGCAGTTTCAACGCATCAAATCAAAACTCAATGGACGAAAGGAGAAGAGGCAGTGTAGAAACCTAAAGCGGTATCCTTCGTGTTGGCGAGTGGGCGGCCGGCCAGTTTTCCCAAAAGGCTTCTTTTTGTTGGATGAGGAGGAAAGATAACATAACACACCATACGTCTTCTTGAGAGCAAGGAGTAAGCTGTAAACCTTACACAATGGCGAGACGTTCTTTAGGTACACCAGACCGCTTAGTGTTAGACGTCGGCGGTACCAAGTTTATCACATCAGCATCTACTCTCACATCAAATTCTTCATACTTTGCTTCTTTATTATCTGATAATTGGATTGGATCGAATAATGGCGAGGATAATGAGATATTTATCGATCAAGATCCAGTTCCATTCAAAGTATTATTAGCGTATATGCGTCGAGGTAATATAAAGGTTGATGATATCAATACTGACGTTTTGTCTTTAGCTGAATTTTTGGGTATGGAAAGATTGTTACTTGCAGTAAAAGTGCGATGGTATTGCAATATTGGTAGAGGACCTGTTGTCAATAAAGATGATGAAATTGCAGTGGCATTTGATCAAGAGCATGGGGGTGTAATGAAGGCTATATCGTCTGGTCTCTTTCCATACTTTTTAAAACCAAATGATATCGATTATGAGAAGGATTTTGCAGTGTTCAATGTCAGCAGGGAAATAGATGGCAATAACATGCATACTCTTAAAGAAATTGGTAATCCAGAGAATCCGGAAGAGCACAAGTCTTTGGTTGGGCTGTAGGTGCCTTGAATGGTCTCTATTTGAAAGGATATACGAATTACGAAAGCCAACTAAAAACATCAGAAGAAAAGTATACCTTTTCCCGAAGGAAACATGCAACAATGGGCAGCGGGGCAACTGATATCTTTATATTGAATAAAAATGAAACTATAGGCCAGGGAAGGAAAGGCTATGTCAAACAGTTTGCAGCTGTGATAGACAACGATTATAGGCCCTTTAAAATACAAGCACCAGCAGATTTCCATGAAGACGAATCAAAGAAGTTAATGTCCCTTAAAGCCGAAATAGTTATAGACAGCGGATCATGGTTAGAAGAAAACGTCGTAAATCGGGAGAATGCATATGAAGAAAACTTTAGAGAATTTTACTCTAATATGGGTCAAAGTACGAAATTTAATATATTTTCACGAGTGATAAGAAAAAGTGTAGATGTAACTTGGTAGGCAGAAAAGTTATAGAATGCTGTATTAGTATTAAAGGTTCAGTTCACCCTTGTAATCTTATCTCCAATTGTCTCGTTTACGCTGGTATGTAAAGTATAAAGTCAAAGTATGTCCACTAACTCACTGGTATCTTCGTTTGAAGTTTATTCCCAATTTGTTTTGATCCTCTCAATCATCATCTATCTCCTTGGTATCGTATGTTGAAGAGATGAATTGCTATTGCAAATTAATCTCTTTGGTAGTAGTAATATCTCAGGTGTCCTCTTTTACAATACCCTCATCTTCGGTTGCAGCTAGAACGTCGAATCCAATCAATTTCAGCGGCTCAAGAAAAAGATCCATCACACATCTAAAAGCATTGCCATCACATTCTTGTGGTATCAAACGAACTACAATGGCATTGTCAACAGCTACTGTATCAAGTAGTACGACTATAGCATTGATATGTATAATAGCAGCGGCTACATGGACTGCCTACAATGAGGGTAAACGCCAAGGTCGAGTCGAAAGAGAAGAAAGTGTAGCCAAAGAAGTTGATGGCCTGGTGGCCGATGACAAAGGAGAAGCTATAGACGATGGTGATGATGTGTTACCTGTATATCCAATTGGTAAACTACAGTCAATCTATCGTTTATGTGTTGGTACGCCAAGACAAGGTAAGAGCTGCACCCGCCGCCAGTCTTTGTGTTGCAATGCATATGTTTTTGTGCATATGATGTGTACTTTTTTATGCTAACCTATCACTTACACATACCATATGTGATATAGGAATGCTAGCACCACATTCACGGGGTATAATAACATTCGATGAAACGAGAATATCAAAAGACTCAATATTAGAATTACAGAACTATTCACATGTATTCGTAGTGTTTGTATTCCATCTGAATAGTAATGATAAGAAACTGAATAAGAATGGACAATTTAAAGGCAAGATCTCACCTCCTTCACTGGGCGGCAAAAAGGTTGGTGTATTCTCAACACGTACACCACATAGACCTAATCCGATAGGGTTTTCATTATGTCGATTAGATAAAGTCATCATAAACAACAAGAAGAAAGGCAACAACAACAAAGATAACAAAACTACATTCCAGCTATTACTTTCAGGACTTGATTTGGTAGACGGTACACCGATAGTTGATATCAAGCCATATGTCCCTCATTATGATTGTGTGGGGTATGAGTATTCTAGACAACAAAAGGATAACAGTACTGAGGATGTGAGGGTACCTCAGTGGGTTGATTCTGGATTACAAAAGAGGAGGAGTGTTACATTCCTTCCGGAGGCTACTCAGTTTTTGCAAGATCTAACTACTACGTCATCATCTAAATCTCCTCCTTTGAAATTCTATGGATCACATACACCTTGGAAAGATACTTCATCTGAACAAGCAGTGGAATATATCAAACAATGTATATTAGAACTATTAAGTGTGGATGTACGAAGTGCATGGCAGACAAGGAAAGCAAGGGATGGTAAATTTCAAGCCGAGAGAAGTAGTAGAGTCAAAGAGTGGAAAGGCGAGGGCGGTACTGACAAGAAAGATACGGTAGATCAGAACAACTCGAACTTCTGTACACATCAAATAGACAATTTACTTGTTCAATACACAATCGAAGAGCCCGGAAGTGCTTATCATGAGAAAGAAGTGGATGAAAGAAGTATTGGGAGTGGTGCCGAAGACATTGTGGTTGTTCATTATATTTCTTTAATATAGAGATTAGATAAGATAGACTTTGTTCATACTCTTGTCCCTACTAAGTATACTTGTCTGGACTATAGGTCTTTGTTCAGCTACTCTTCGTTTGTTGTTTTATATTATGAAATTACTAAATGCTGCCTTGTAGTGACCCTAGACATGCTCTAAACAGTCTAGACATCTTTCTGTATTGAGAATAGGCATATCCTTTTCACTTTCTTCACTCGTCTTTCCTTCCTACTACTCTATCCACTACTATCTCGTGCCTACTCGGACGGTCGAACCCTCACGAATACAGGGAATCGAGGCTTTCCGGCGTCAGTCAACTCAAAGTAACGATACGTAATGATACTCCCAATACTTGGACAATTCTCATACTCCCTTTCAAAGTCTGAGAATCCACTTCCAACTTTGAATTTCTTCCCATCAGATCCTGGTCCAATCATGGTACATACAAGTGCTCCTAAACGACCAACGTTACGTCCCTTACCTTCCTCGTGTCCCACAACACGTGCTTCGGCATCAAAAAACTTTTTCACCTTAAGCAAATCAGAAGTACGTCCGCCTTTGTATTCGGCAGTGGGGTTACGTAACATTAATCCCTCCCCATCAAGCTGTGTAACACGTTCCAGTTCTTCATTGACATGATTCTTTCCTCGGCATACTACATGAGAGTGTACCTTGGCAATGGACGCATCAACATTATGCATGGCCAATGCATCCATAGCAGCCTGTAACCTAGTCTCGAAATCACCTTTGACCAATGGTGCATCGAAAACAACTAATGTTAATGATCTCCAATCATTTTCATCAGGCTTACTTTGTCGTGCAATTGACATACATTGTTGAAATTCACCCCGTTCTAGAAATAGTTCTCCATCTAATACTGTCCCGGTGGGTAATGCATTGAGGAAGAATAATGGGGCCATTACCAGATTCCCGTTACGGCTGTATAGATTTCCTTTACCATCCCAGATGCATCTCATTCCATCCAATTTCTCCGACATGTAATATCCAGTTGGATTTGTACTTTCATTCCATGTTTTTGCCAAGGCTACTTCACAAGGTAGATTGCCCTTTGCCTTCTTTTTGTCTTCTTTACCATCTGATGCGGTGGAAGTAGATGAACGTTTCTTACTTTGATACCCAGCTGAGTATGCATTGTTATCAGTTGATGCTGCTGCTGCCGATGCTGATGCTGCATAGGTTGATGTTGTTGCCTTGCTATTATGCACATTTTCTGCATTTTCTTTTGTATCATTTGAAGTTGGTACTTTCCCCGTCGATACTTCGGTTGGTCGTCTCCATCCTTCATTCCTAGCATTACGTACACCCTCGATTAATGATTCCTTATCTTTATACGAATCGGTAGAGATATTGTATGATTGTAATTCTGATTTGAGTTCTTTAATACTCATGAATAAAATGTCATCTTGTTGGGTTGGCACGGCATGTTTCAGATTGACAGGCTTTAATGCAATCGTCTTCTTTGATTGAATTAGGAATACATTATGACGTAATGATGTAGGGTCTAGTTCAGATTGTACTATACCTCGTAAACCATTATATGTTTCATTATTGAGGTTTTGTACTATGATAGAAGCTCCGATATGAAACGGCATTGTAGTTTGTCTTCTTATATTATCTTATCCTCTGTACCAAATATGGTATTGCTCTTTGTCACCAAAATAACGACTCCACTATGTACTCTTCACCACCTCTATTCCTTTACTTACTACTACTACTGAGTATGCTCTATTTCAACCTCTATCAATAAATTATTATCGAGCTACCAATTACAACATACCTCTTAGACTGCCATATTAGCGGCGGTGTATCGCCAAATGAAAATCAGTCTTTCAATTTTTACTTTGCTGCTACCTATCTCAATTACCTCGTAGCTTTAGAGAATAGCGCCGCTACAACAATACATCAGAGGTATTAGAATGATGATTAGGTTAACACTGCTATTATCTCTTGCATTGTTGGGTTTTACTAATTCCTTTACCATAGTGGATCATCTGCTGTCAAGCTCAAGATGCAATATCATCTCATTTGCAACGAGCTCATCCAATGATGATGAATCCTCAAGTTCTGTGGATACAATAAAGAATAGAGCAGATTTGCGATATATAGATGCATCTATCCAGCGGCAGATATCAAGTATATTTAGCAGCAGCAGTACTGGTAGCAGTGATCAACTGGACGGTAGTGGTAGCACATTTGTACCTTTATCATTTGCAGGTAGATACAAAGCACAAAAGATAGATAATAAGCAGTCGTCATCAACATTTGCATCTAGCAGTAGTATCGAAACTATCTTCCTATCATCACCAGAACAATGCCAATCTATATCAGAAACATATATACAATATCTAAAATCGAATCCATCATCAAATCCATTATATCAACCATCATCAACTATAATCAAAGCACTGCCAATACCAATATCACATTTCTATACAACTGCTGCAATAAAACTACTATCAACAACCTATACCAACACCCCATTATCTAAATCAGTATTATTATCATTAAATACATTATTGATGCGTGATAATGGATTATATGATAATTTACCATGGAGTACATGGAGTATAGATCCCAACTTACAAGAACGAGATGCTGCCGATAATACTATAGATGAGAAGTATACAATGGGTAAACGGGTGGCTTATCAACGAATGATGGGTAAAGATTGGCAGGGTAGGAGTTTAAGTTTGGGTAATTTGATATTAAAAGTAAAGTACTTGTTGGAACGTGATGAAGATGACAATGATGCAGGAAGAGATACTAATGATGACACAGATGATGCCAATATGTTATACTCCCTGTCAAAACGACTATTACAACTTGAAATTAAAGAAGCACAAATGTATATAGCCGAATGTGAACAAAGTGTTGCAATTGTCACAAATAATAATGAGGAAGATGGAGGCAGTAGTGATATTGAAGCAACTGAAGAGTTAGATAAGGCGCGAGAAAGGTTACAATTGGCAGAAACATCTCTTGATGAATTGAACGAAACAGATAATACCAGCACGAACAAACAGAGCAAAACTTCACAATCATTAGTTTCCTCAATCCTTGATAAGTTTACAAAGCAAGATAATCCGCCACCATACCGCGGTGCCATTGGTTACCCAGCCAAGCTTGATACCAAAGAAGAAATGCTTGAAGACTCGGTACTTCCATACTCTTCACCATATGAATTACTACTTGAAATCATTGATGAACAATTGAATTCCAAAGTAATTGGATGTGTATTAGAACCAACGAGTTTAATTGAGGGTAACTTGGTCCTTGGAGGTGCTTTATTGTTACAACGAAAGGGTGTTGTGAAGACTACTTCCATATCAGGTGAAAGTGTTTCATACACTGACGATGACGACGAGCTCGGTAACAAAGGCGTCTTGCCCAGGTCAATGTATGTAGTGGAATGCTACGCAGATGAGGCAATAGGTATGGCAATGGCAGCTAATATGCCAATCTTTGTTGAAGAGGATATACATACTCGGGCAGGTCAAGTTGAAGTTGAGTTGGACATTGAGCAGGCGGATAGTATCAAAGAAGACAATGGTATCGAAGACAATCAAGTGGTGGAGAGTATAGAGTCACTCTCATTTATCAATCGTATACCCCTCGTTCGACCAATAGACGAATCCTATTTGTCAGCTCGAGTAGAAGGTGAACGAATATCATCAGAGAAGGAGTCGAATCAAGTACGCATTCCACTAACAACCAATCCCGACTTCTTTGATGGCAGTCAAGTGGCGGCATCTTCATCAAGTAGGTCTGTCTTCTCGACATTCAACCCTGTTAAAAGTCTCGATGAATACGACGAGCTAACTGATGATGCAAAGGCTCGACTGTTATTAAAGTTAGAAAGCTTTACTGGTCAATTACCTCGTCCAAGAGCGGTACGAATGTCTAAGAGCAATAGTGAACCATCAATCTTAGACGAGATGCTTATACCACTTGTAGACGAGACTATTAGAAGACAGTATAGAATAAAAGACGCTAAACGTCGTAATGATATACAAGAAGTTGAAAGGCTGCGAAATGAGGCGAGTCCAAGACAAGTAGCCTTGGAAAGATTACAACAAGCAAAAGAAGAGGAGGAACTTCTTGGTATTGACAATGAGGAAGCAATTCGTCTTGCAGAGGAGGAGGCTGAATTGTACAAAGCATTACGAGCTGATATTACACAAGATGAAGGAGCGTATTCCCAATATCTGGATAGAGACGATTGGTACGAGCGAGAAACTCAAGCTAGGATACAAAGAGAACGAGAGAGGCAATTAAGAAAGAAGAGTTGAAGCTTTGAACTTCAGGTCTCAGGAACACATATATCATTCATAGTCTCTAAGTCAACCTCATTTTGTTACCAATTTATTTACTCTATTAGTATCATTCCTATAAGCCTACTTTTCTTATATGTGTTAATCCTCATTCATATCCGATGAATCCTTAGTGGTTGACGAATCTCCAATTGACAGTGGCAGTACAAGACTTCTTGGCATCACTCCCCAAGGCAGGTAGTTGTTGTCACATCTTCCCCAAACACAAGGAGGCACATCATCACGTGAGTGACGATGAGGTTTCCATATCCATAACCAACCTGTCAGTAATGATGCCCATGGCCTTCTCTCCTCTGGACGAGATGCTTTTGTTGTTTCTGCTTCAGGTCGCTTTGTCTTGGAAGGCTGTCTCACTTTACTGCTGCTATTATTCAACAAAGAGTTCACTTCCTCTGCTAAAGATTGATTCTTCTTATCGAAATGTAAGTCATGTGGTACCACACATACTTCTTTACTTTCTTCTTTTCGGCAACCGGTAAGTAGCAACAAAGGATATAGAGCCATAGGATAGTTCTCACAGGGAACCGAATGTGACAACACACCAAACAGAATGACAGCCTCCATTATTACAATGGCAAGAAGTACCAATAACTTCTTCCTAGCTTCTCTTCTTACTCCTTCCTTGGCTCGATTCTCAAGAGCAATCCTTGTTAGTTCCCCGGTACCTGACATTTGACATGCACCCTTGATATAGTAGTATTCATCGAGGGTTTTTAGCCGACTACGTTTCGTGCATACCATTGATCCCTCTGAGAAAATAAAGAGAAGAGGTTAGAGACTGAAGGAAACAAGCAGCAAGATAACAACGACATGTTACTTACGAGCTTGGGCTAGCATTGACCGATATTGTATGCTGAATCGAATACGACGTTGGTATTCAGTAAGTGTATGATTTCGTTTGTATCCTTTTGGAGTATTGATGTTCCTAATTACATTGACCTGCCAGATTCTCAGTAGTTGAGACAATCCATCATGATATCTTGGATAGGTAACGTCAAGAGCCTGTCTAAGCCAATACTGAGCAATCTTATCGGTACCAAGCAACTTAATATGCATCCCCACATGCTTGTATGAGCGTGTAACGCCATGGAAAGGCACCAGGGGTACGAAATCTCTAGTGTTGGTGAATCGAGCATGTCGAAGCTTGCCAATCTTCTCCAAATGTTGATATGCATATAGAAATCTTTGACACCCAACACGAGGCGCCGCATATGTAAAGACTTTGATGGCCTTGACTCTTGAAAAGATGTTCGACGTTGCGGCATAGAATGAAAGGATAGTAGCCAAAGCACCTCCTAAAGAATGGCCAGTAATAGACAATTGATAATCTCCATCCGGAGCAAGCTCACGTCCGATACTATCAATATTGGAGAAGATCTCTTCAATCTTGGTGAGAGAGTCATCTTTACGCTGTCTTGTCATATACAAAGAAAAGCCAGTATGTAGACCTAGCGTTTCTGCTCGGCCTGGATAGTCTTCGGTGATGGGGTTTGGGTGTTCTGATAATTGGAGCTTCAGGTTCATCATCCAACTTGGTTGTGAGGACGGACAGTGAGATGAGACGGAGTGTTAGTGAAATGTTAGCAGTTGATTCGCCCCACTACAAAAAGAGGCATACTTACTTGTGAGAAGTGACAGTACCCCTGAAGACAACTGATACTCGTTTACTCTGTCTGTTCACACAGATTGCGTATACTACATCGTTGGGATGTCTATCACCAAACCAAACTACTTCTATACCAGACTCGATGAGATTGCTCAACAAACTACCTTCGATGAAGAATCGAGGTTCCTCTAATGCATCATTAATGATCTCCTTGATCTCGTTCTTGTCCACTAAACTATTTCGTTTTTGAGCTTGTGTTAGTGATTCTTGTGATTCTGATTGATTTGTTATACCAAAGTTGTTCATGATTGCTTCCCGTTGATTGTGCATCCACATCATTGATCCAGCGAGTGCTCGGAGTTTTACTCTAGGCCTACTCTGAGCTGCACTCTGAGCTGCTTCTCGTTGTGGTAAGCCATCGTTCCCAACCTCTCCTAAGCCTCCCAAAGTACGGCGGCTATATGGTCGGTGGCTATTGATACCACCCATTCTCAGACTTTCTCTTCTCTTAGCTGTAAGCTGTACAGAAAAGTTATTCGAATCCGAGTGTCCAAGCCTTACCATTAGTCTCACGGCATTAATAGCCCTCTTCCATCTCCTTCTTGCTATTTTGCTTCTCAAATCTTTAATCGTCTGTTCTGTAGCCGCATCAAGTTGCTTACTTCGTGAATCATTCACCCACTGTTTAAATTCCTTTAATACACACATGTCAGATTTCTCAACACTTGAGAATGCCTCCTTCTTTTCTAATTCATCCATCACTACTCGGATTATAAATCCACTACTCTTTGTCTTGTTTAGGAACTTTGTAGTTGAATGATGACTGCCACTAAAGAATCCCGGATCCGATTGAAAGGAGTTGACATCCACCTCATCAAAGTCTATATCAGTATGACCAAGTAATGAAGTTTCTCGTAACAGTGCATAGATATAAATGAGCATAGACATGGCAACATAGTACTCTCCCTCAGATAGGATATCATTTGGTAGACCTTCATCGTCATCATCACTATCAGAGCTATCACTGTCATCGTCATCAGTCCGCATTGATTCATTAGTATAATTGGATGTTTGAGATACATCTAGTGGATCACGACTAGCTCCATATAACGACTTCGTGCTAACTCCCTTGAATGTCGAGCCAAAGTTGTTATTATAGAATTGTTCAAATCTAGATTTCATTCCGCTAACGATAGAGTAGGAACTTCCACTGCTGCTGACACTTATATCATTATCGTCGTCACTATCTTCTTGTTCATTCTCGTGTTGGAAGTTTGATTGTGTTCTTGGTTTGTACCTTGTCGATGGAGAGGCTGCCTCAAAGGCACTATAATCACTCCCAACCGTGGCTGCCGCAACTGTACTGACACTTTGACGTTTGGGTTGCTTTAGTGAAGTAGTAGATCCTGATTGAGATGATCGACGACGTTGACGTTGCAAACGTATGCTCTCCCATTTATCTTCTTGCTCTGTTTCCTTTCTATCGGTTGCAAATGCGAGATCAATCGACGACTCGTCACTATCATCTTCTGGGGAGGGATTCGTTTCTTGTCTGAAAGTAGAATTGACCTCTTCCTTATTCACTTTATTCACTCTATTCGCACCCCTGCCCCTACCATCTCTATCCCCATCATCACTACTGATACTATAATAATCATAATCCCCGTCAACATTATCATTAACACTACTAGAATGTGTAATATTATCTCTTGAATTGATACTCTGCATGAAGAATGTATCATCCGACTTTTCAGAAGTTTGTCTACTCCTATTGGAATTACGTCGAGCTAATAGATTTGGTCTAGTAGTATCATCATCAGCAGAAGTGGGAAGATGATGAGAATTGTCAATAATAGGTGCAGTGTATTCATATCCAACTTCTCCTTCTTGTGGTATTGGAAAGGGTGTTGGTAGGAAGCTACCTCTTCTTTCACCCAAGCCATTATTTGCTTCATTCTGAGGTAGTTCTTGTTGTTGCGAGGAGTTAATAACAGGCGGAGGATCAAAGGATGTATCCAATTCAAGACTTTTGGTTGGGCTTGGCACGTCCTCTTCCAATATGAGGCTTTGGGGATTGGATGATACCTCCTTTTCTTCAGAACTGGTCAATACACCCCCCTCTCTATTAGTATTAGAACTGTCTAGTACATTCTCCTCTTCTTCTTCAGAGCTGTCCGATACCTCATCTTCTCTTTCAGAATTACAAATTCTCTCAATCTTATCAACCTCACTTTCTGTTAATGATATGTCTTTAGAACCACTACTCTGCTGTTTTAATAGTACTGTCTCTTCCAAGTCTAAATGATTTATATCATCATTCTTTTGTAAAAGTTTAAGTTAGTTTAGTAAGTAAATGTTAGTACAGTTTAATACAAATGAGCATATCATATACAACTGCATATAGCTATTGCAATATAACTCTTACCTTAAACTCATTCTTTTCATCAATACTCTGTATCTTCAACATATCTACCAATGATATATCTGATAAACATCTTTTCATTACATTTGGTGCTTTATTACCTCTTTTATTCATTGTTAGAGAGTTTGATAATGGGTTAGATCTATTATTACGTTTTGGTATTATTGTGGTATCCTCTGTTGTTAATGAAGTTATATACTCTGATTTTGATCTACCGTCACTACTATTAGAAGTAGTATTTAGGCGTTGTAATTCACTAGCAATACTAATCTCTTCCTCGTCACTATACTCATCCTCTGAGTTAACAGCTTGGTCACTACTATGTCTTCTCAATTCCTCATTATCATCATCATCTTGTAGTACATTTTTCAAATCTACATGCCAATTACCACGTTCTTTTTGCATTTGTATTTGTGATTGTATGTAGGATGATTGGAGTCCTACCTCTTCTGTTTGTGTAGTGTTTATTGATCGAGTATTGTTGCTGTTTTTGTTGGAGGAAGATGAGTGCTTTTTATCATTGCGGAACGGTGGTATCTTCATATCACTTATTTGCTCTGCCATCTTATTATAGATATATCACCGACCTTTCTCTCTCTTTGACGCGGAGTAATATATAATCATGCTATAAAAACAAAAAGCAACCACCGCTCGCTGCTCTTTCTCATTGCAATGTAAATTATAATGAGGTGTATCACATGTTTCTTCTTTTGCGAAGTTTTAAAATTCCCACAGCGCAGGGTTAGTACTTATCATTGGTGGCTACTTTACATATAGCAGTACCAAAGATAAGGTATATCAAGTCAAACAATATGTAATATGAACTCGTGATTCTATTGTTTTACCCCATTTCAGGCCTCGCCTGTTTATGAACCCTCCGACTTTCAATGAGATGCCTACACCTTGTCGACAAAAGAGATTCTCAGGATTAGTCTACCAAGTCAGGCATCTCATCATCGCTATCACTCTCAATATCAGGCATGTCATCTCCTGCCCCAAAGCCTCCTCCCATTCCTGAACCTCCCATTCCAGGCATTCCTCCCATTCCACCTCCGGGCATACCTCCGGGCATCCCACCGCCACTCATTCTATGATGTTATGCAAAGAGATTAAGAGAAGAACAGATTGTGTTAGTGCCCAGGGGTATCCTCTATATCGATCAATGGATACAAAACACATGATCAACTTACACTTTGCCCATTAGCTTTTGCATGAACGGTCCAACCTTTAAGTGGGCAATGTATGAAACAGTAAACAATGGGTCGTTAGTAACGAGACGAACATATCATATGTTGCAATGAATATAACGATCGAACAAAATAAAGAATCTAAACATACCTCGGGATCAGCCATCATCTCCTGTAACTTGGCCGGGTTACTCATAGCGCCCATTGGACCGCCGGGACCTGACATGAGGTCTTGGAATGCTTTCATAACCTTTGGATTTTGTAATCCGGCTGCAATTTCAGGATCGGACATGAGTCCTCCCATCATTCCCTGTTTTATGATATGAATATGGAAAGATGTGTTAGTAGAGAGAACATTAAAGCGGTAACTTTGCAATTGATCGGAAAGAATACTAAACTCACCGCCATGGGATTACCGCCTGCACCGCCCATTCCTGGCATACCACCCATACCAGGCATTCCTCCCATACTACTAGAAGCTGAACGTGCGGCTTCTTCTGCAGCCTCTTTCTTGGCCTCCTCTTGTGCCTATGATGTGATTGGTAAGAATAAGTAAGTTCAAAAGGTTCGTGCTTAAAGTATACCCAAGTACAAATGATTCTCACCTTCTTAATCTCCTCAGCTCGTTTACGTAACTTCTCCTTCTCCTCATTTCTTTTAGTAGCCTCGGCAGCTTCCATTTCAGCACACTTTTCTGTAGCCTCCTTCAATAACATGGCAGCCTCGGAATCATAATCAATAGATTGTGCCTGACTTAAATCCTTACGTGCCTCTGCAAACTTGGAAGTTTTGACATAACATTCTCCTCGGATACGTAAAGCCTTGGCACTATCGGGATTCTTCTTCAAAGCCTCGTCACAATCACGAATAGCCGGGGCATACTTGTTCAATTTGAATAGACAATGGGCACGATTAGCAAGGAGTAATGCAGATGGTTCGGCGGCAAGGATTGCCTCATTATACTTTTCAATTGCCTGTTCGTATTTACCGGCTGATTTCAAATCTGATCCTGCCATCTTTGCATCGGTAGCCTTATCAAAGTCATCATTACTACCGTCTCCAGAATACATTGGTGGGAAATCCTCAGTGGCATCTACGGAAGATTCGGCACCCCAAGTCCCTCCAAAAGGGGCGGCATTGGGATCGGAATCCATAGCCTTCTTCTTCCATTCTGGGATATCATCTCCCTTTGATGAATGATCGTGCTATATAACAAAATATTAAGAAGCAGTAAGTATACATATCAACGCATTATTATACACAAATTGAATCATATGAAAGATATGCCGAATATATAGATTGTTGTGGTACTTACGGAATGTTCGTGTTTGTGCTATACCATTTTGGATAAAAGAGGGAGAGATAAAGGTGAGGTATAATTAATATAGTATGATGCAACGATACAATATGAAACCACGTATCAAAAAGGTGTATATTAATACCCTTCCCATATACTCTTCCCATAACTAAATACTTAATACTAAAAAACATATAAAACCTTACCCCATGTGAATGACCCTCATGTTCATCACATCCCTTATCATCATGACCGTGATCCACTTCATCATGTCCATGATCAGCCGTACACTTTTCATGTCCATGATAATGGGCATGTGCATCATCCTCATCACCATTCTTGGCTTTGGCTACTTCACTTTCAAGATCGGAGATTGTTGATTTTAGTTTTGCAATGTATGTTTGAATTGCAACTGTTGTTTAGAATGATATTGTATAGGGGGAAGAAAATGAAAATTATGATATAAGTGTTAGATATAATATATAAACACATTATAATAACATACAATATAAACCAGACGTGCAAAGATATCCATAACATAATCTTGTGCACAAAAATATATCAAAAGATACCGATAAAACTTCGTCTCCGTACTAAAACAACGCTGCTCACCTTGTTCAGAAGCACTAAGCTTCTTGATAGCATCGGAGACGTCGGTAGGGGTTTTATTAGCCATAGTTGTAGTAGTAGTAAGTCAATAGCCGCCAAGTTATAAAGATTCTGTGGCATTTGCAAAAATAAGATACTCTAAACGGTTTTTAGTTTATTCGGTTTTGTTGCGGTGCATCATTCATACTGCTATTATTATCTGGGGAACCATTGCAAATAGTATACGATGTCAGCCCCCACCGGAAGCGCGGCAGTAGATGCCGAACTAACAGCTAAACTTGAAGAACAGTCTATTCAACAGGAATATAAGAAAGTCCGCGTTAGTACTTTTTTATCATAATGTGAATGTTTGTGCTCAATATGTGTCTTGGTGATTTGTTCATTTGACCTACATTTGCCTTTGTTTAACTGCCTTTGCAAAAGTCGCATGTACTAATTGCATGTTTCTATCATCTCTCATTCACTTCATAAATCGTGATAACGCGCATCTTCCAGAATATGGAAGAAGAATACGGTGAGTTTGATATAATATTGGTCGTCATTTTTTTTTATGTCGGTGCATGCACCTTATTTTATATGTTTTGTGTTATGTAATGGTATATGATGGTAAACACTCATATCGTGTATTATCGTTTATCTTACCTTATATGTGCCCTCTAAAAATATACATATTTCAATATTGCAACATACAACATATTATGTTAACCACATACACCAACACAAAAACAATACTTCAAAACTTCAACACATAACACTTTAATACAGCCATTCCTATATGACTTTGTAATGACACACGGTCTAGAATGGCCATCACTAACAACCCAAT
>Ga0075439_10172_pt1 | contig 16634 bp, 6 predicted proteins | sample MintriSingleCell_FD_74264 | JGI IMG/M metagenome (GOLD analysis project Ga0075439, IMG submission 74264) | Marine eukaryotic communities from Monterey Bay, USA to study complex ecological interactions - Minidiscus trioculatus JGI Plate_4_G5... | ecosystem: Environmental > Aquatic > Marine >... | reverse complement strand
AGCAAATCGATTGGAACAATATCTTACTTTAGTAGTTAAGTAGAACAATGAAACACATAAAGCAATGTGATAAGACTCACATTGTTCCATACATTATACATTTGCATTAATCAAGCCTGAGAAAACAAACCAAATGGCATATTGCTCTCCCGGCGTTCTCCGAAAGTCTGTATGGGAGAAAACGAAATCTTGACCCACTGAGGAAAGAAAAACGCCAACGCCTGGCAGTAAAAGTATGGTGGAGGGACTTACAATCATGCTGGGAGTGTCCAGGGCCTTGTTATGCACCTAACCAATGCCAAACAACCACTATTGTAGCACCTACATGATGGCATACCACTACTTGACACTTGATGACCTAGCGTTTTCGGAAGGTGGCTGGGAAAACAAAATCTTTACCCAGTTGAGGAGAAAAATCTTACATATAAAATATAGAGTTATTCTCTATGTCTTTTTTTTTATATTTTAGGTTACTTTTGTAAAGTTAGTCTGTTCATACCATGGCTGCATGGGGACTGGGAGATGCCACTATAATACATTACACTTGTAGGCATTTCGTACTACCTCTTACATACTATGTGACATGAGTAACAATAAATCAATCCAAAAATTGAGTGAAACGATGTTATCCAGAGTCATAGGTAGATAGCCCCTTTATTTGAGGGATGATATAGAGTAGGTTTGGTGTTAATCAGTGTATTATATAGTAGACTAAAACACATATAGTTGCAATCATGAGGGCATGGTTGAATTGGAAAGGTAATGATCAAAACAATAACAATAATAATGAACATACATCAGTAGCACAAGATCAACAACAAGGAGGTAGAGGTCCACAAAGTCCACCACCCTCTTCAAATAATAACAACAATCAAGGTGGACAACAACAACGTGGTAAATTAACACGATCAATTAATAATCCACAACCCACCAACCAACAGCATCATCAACACGGTCAAAATAATCAAGGTAGTGGCGGAGGCGTTATACAAGCCTTAATGGCAGGACATCGTTCTCACGCGGCAGCAGCCGCAGATGCTGAAATGGAACGTAAGGTTGCTATAAGTGCACGTAATTTAGGTGATGGTGTTAGTCGTATTGTTTTGGCGGCACGTATGGGTGGTGGAGGTGGAAGTTCCGGTGTAGCTGGTGAATGGAAGATACGGTTATTAGATTTATTAGGCGGCAGTGATGAGGAAAATTCTACCACTACTACTACTCATAACAATACCTCTGTATCAAATTCTGATATGGATATGGGATCACCAATGGGTGGAGTAGCCTCCACCACAAACAACCCCCTCTCTTCGGCATTGAATACACCATCTGATATTGACATCTTATTAGAAAATTCAACCTGTGAAAGATTTGTATTACGTTGTGTGGAGAATGAATTACCACCAAATTTAATACATTGTTTAAGGTTATTACGAGTATTGGAATTGCAGCATGATCATAATTATAACTTACAATTGAAACAGCTGGAGAAGGAGAAGGCTGAAGGTGGTGAAGATGGGGAACAAGAAGATGAAAAGGAAGAGAGGGTGGTATTAAAGCCTGGGCCAGTATCAACCAATGCATCTAAGAAAGTATCCCAACTATTATGTTTACTATGTTCTGATGGGTCAAGTGTTGGTGAACAATTACGTCCACACTTATTTGGTTTATTAGCACTATCAGGCGCATCATATCCAGCCTCGGGTGTACACATCGCCAGTGCGGCAAGTAATGTCATACGATCATTCTCAGCAAATTGTTTAAGCCCAAGTTTAGTTTGGTTCCTGCATGATCGTAAAATGATTGTACACATGACTGATGATATTAAGGAATTATGTTGTATGACTAGTCCACCACCTGGTACGTCGTCATCTACATCTCAATCATCGTCTAATAATAATAATAATAATAATCGATGCCTATACGGTAATAAGGCTGAATCATCTGGATTATGGGTAATAGCACTTCAAACGGTCGTATATCTAGTGGCAAATTCATGTCATTATCAATGTATTGAATTATTAAAAGATTATGATTCAGCAGGTGGGTATCATGTATTAGCGTATGCTATTGCAAATTCAAGTTTAAAGTATGTTAGTAAGTTATTAGAATTGGTACCAGTATTGGTATGTTGTAAAATTGCCGGTGCTAGCAGTGCTAAGAGTGCGTTGGAGGCACAATTGTCACAAATTGAAGGAGGAGAGAATGATGAAGATGGTGACTTGAATGATTTATCAGAGGAGAATAACATACCACCAAATGTTGTTATTGATGTAGCCGAGTCAAAAGTGGCCATGAATACGAATGCATTTGAAATTATGGATGATTTAATGATGCGTTCTATAACATTACTTGCTTCATATAAAGTTGATCATGATGGTGACCGGCCATCATTTGATTCAAATGATATTACCGAAATGACTGATTATAGTGTTAGATATGCTTGGGAGAAGTTATTAAAAGATGGAAAATCTGATCCAACGACAGAAGATGGTGCAACGGGTGTTGATTTAACACATGATCTCCTAGTCACTACACTTCAACTATATTCCGATCATGCCAAGAACTTTGATCTAATTGAAAGTGAATATCACATGTTATCACATTACATACTGGCATTTCCAACATTCTCTGATGTTAGTGTGAAGGTACTTACATTGAAGTTATTAGAATATGTATGCACGGGATTAGCCGGTGCTAATTCTGTCATGCCATTGAGGGTTGTTACTGAAATATTTGTTAGCGAGATTAAATTCTTATTGGGAATTGCCGCCGCATCATCGTCGTCATCCGAAGTTAATGAAGGGAACATTCAAGCTGCATTAGAATTGGCTGGACAGGATTTACAAATGTTACTTGATACACTCATGAAGTTATTGGAATTCGATGAGAATGTTAGTCATGTCATGTTGGATTGTGGACTGCTTGGGTCGAAGATTGATGATGTGTTAAACCTTATTAAGGCATCTGTTGCGAAAAAGAGAGGGCCGAATAACGAGGATAATAATGATGGAGGTCCATCAACAACAGACGACATACAAACAGTTATACCCACCCCGTCAGTTTCCACAAAAATGGACAGTATCTATGAGTGTTTCTGCCGTATACTCAAGCTTGTAGCCCGACAGCCGGGGGCTCGCGCTGTTGGTGAAGAAAATGGGATAACAAAGGCATTCTCCTCTTCATCAAAAGCAGCTCCACGTGATAGCAGTTTGTCATCACTCCTTACCATGGGAATCTTACACCTCGGTGATTCAGCGGCACAGGTAGCACTAGATGTGTTTGAGGCAATGATGGCCAAGAATCATGATGATATGTTACGCCAGGATATGGTTTGTTTGCTTGGTATTGTGGACAAATTTGCCCCAGAGATGGGGGATGCTGATAAAATGACTGATCCCCAATTCATCAATAGACAAACGTCTATACTCGACATGATTAAGTCCATCCTTCCGGCGAATCTACCAGCACAGGATGTATTTCGCACCTGTGGAGGATTTGAATGTATCGTGCGTCTCTTCTTTCGACTTGAAGGTATTGTGCAACCTTACATCGACGGAGATGATATAGAAGAAAAGGAATCAAAAGCTGCAATTGCCACGGCAACAATGAAGCTACTTGAATCGACATTCGCCTTACTTGCTACTGCCACGGATCCAAATGCAAAGAATTTGAAACAGCTGGGAGACTTATCCACGCCTCCCTTTGCATTTGATCTTCTCATTGACGATGCAGATATACCGTCATCATCACCATGTCCACCTTCCATCACAAACTTGTTGTATCTGAGAAATTATGGATTTTACATTGAATTTGCTAATGCCATATCAGGTACAGGGATCTTATCAAATATTACATATGCACGGAAAGTTATGAATTTGGCGTTGGAACTTATCCACCCAAAGTTGGCTCTGTCCTCCGAGGGTGGTGGCGGAAGCAAGCGTTCTTCTTCCAGTTCTGATAAAAATTCTGGAGAGAATATCGTTTCCATCCGTAATGCCGATGCTACTCGATTAGTGTTGGGATTAACGACTCAGCTTCCTGGAAGAGATGCATCAAAAGTTCTCGCCAAGAATGCCTTTGATGAGCTTCTTCGTTTATGTTCCAATGATATGGCAGGATCATCCCTGGCTCGCTTAGCATCATCTGGGTTGTGCACAAGTCTAACTTCTCAGCATGAATTTGCATCCATGCTCGAGGATCGATCACACTTTTTATATTCCAGATTTGTTTTATTACTGAGGCGGATTGCAGCATTTAGCATGACTTATAATGACTTTGTATCGTTATTACGATGTGTGGCCGGGCCTATACTTTTGGCCGATCAGGAAGATATCGACGACGCTGACACTAGCAATACGGGAACACAACAGAATAAACGTATCCGACTGGCGGTAATTTCCTCGTCTGTTCAGAATAAAAAGACAACATCGATAACCAAAACGGAAGCATGGCAAACACGTGAAACCGGATTTTGTAATCGATTAGAGACGTTATCAGTAATTGCCGAAAGAGGTGATAGAGTAGCTCGGTGTGAAGTGGGTGGAGACTCATTAAATTCCATCGCCATGTACATGCAGAAGGTACCATTAGAGGAGAGAATATACAACTTAGCTGAGCAGGGAAGACTGAAGTTCCTAGAGGTAGAGAGTGTAGATGCTTCCGCGAAAGCCATGGGAGCTGTATCAGCCCCTCAGAGTGGCCGAGGCGCAGATAGTGTCGCCGTTTGGAGTCCACTGGTCAGCACAGGATTTTCATATTGTGTTTGGATGCGACAGCACCACCCAGTCAAGGATGGGTCACAAAGTAGCTTGTTTGTCTTTGACATTTCAAGTCCTCCATCATCAGATACGTCGGGGTCGTTCCCATATGGCAGCGGTGGACATGAGTTCTTCTCGTTTTGGTACGACATTCCACATCAAAGATTTTGTGTCTTGTCCTCATCAAATAGCAGGGGAGAACCGACATGTTTCCCAGTATCACCTCTACCTGCTGGTGTATGGCATCACATACAACTGACATATCAGGCTCCAAAACGCTCCATGCTTGGACGTAAGGCAGTTATCACGCTTTACATAGACGGGAGACCAGTCGAGTCAGATGCCAAGGTTGAGGCATTCAATCTTCCACCAACGGCAAGAGTTCATATTGGTGTTCCAAATCCAGTCTTAGCCAGCAGTGGTATCGTGCGGGGATCTCTCCCACTTTGGGATTTAGGACCCACATTATTAGTATCATCAGTCCTAGGCTTACGAGATGCTACGGCAATGTATACGGCAGGACCTGAATTTCCAGGATTGTTCTGGGGAGATAGACCACAGCGGTTGTCTCTCGCAGCCGCGGCAACTGCTGCCTTCGTTATGCTTGCCGAAAATGGTGAGAAAGGAAGCGTTGCTGGTGCACTTCGACGTCGCAAGGTACCCAGTATGGAGGCTGTTGGTCACGTCATGCGTGAAAGAGGCTTTGGGGGAGGTCCCATTGCCGGTCCTGAGTCTGATTCTCTATCAGCCGTAGGATTGCTTTGTAAAATATCACCAGATAATGTCATCTTTGGGTTTCGAGCTTGTTCTTCATCAAGTGAGGGTACTAGGAAGTCAAGGAACAAAGGCCGACAGAACTTCTCCCGTCGTCTCATCAATGTTTCAAGAATTAGTACAAGTGGATCTGCCTCCACAGATGCAATGGTGTACGGATACTCAAGTATAATTTCTCCCAACTGCTTTGCTGATAATGTGCAATGGATTGGAGGGCCAAATATTCTAATGCCAATAGTGAATGCAGCTCAGTCATCATCAAGCCTTGCACTGTCACTTCGTATGATTAGAGAGAGTGTTAGGAGACATCCTCCTAATTTAGAAATGTTACAGGCTGGTGGTGGATACCGTATGCTTGCCTTACTCTTGAGACAAAAGCGTATTATGGATGTCAATGTTCTTGACCAGTGCTTTGCATTTGCTGTGCATGGATTTGTACCCGGCTTTCAAGAGAAGGAATCGTCAAAGAAGAGCTCCAAGAGTGATAGTAGTTCTGGTCCCTTATCAAAGGTAGCAACTCATCGATGGGTCTTTGCTGATTTAGATGCCATGAAGTATTTATTACTTAACCACCAAGTATGGGATCTTAACGGCGCAGGGCCAGAACTACCGTTACGTCTCTTGACATACTTTAATGGTCTGGTTGTGGCACATTCAACCCATGCCGCCTTCAACTCAAGACGGCTGCACTTACTTGGAATTATCCGATGGACACTTCATCTTATGCTCGAGGCCACTGAGTTATTTGCAGCGGGGGCATCTGCTGCTATGATGGGGGAAGAGGATTCTCACGACAAACTAACTCGAACAACTCCCGATGCTTCTGCATCAGCTGCTCTTAAAAATGGTTGGTTTGTGAAGCCCCCAATGGTATCAAGAATTGCATCTGGCTGTGATCCAGGAAATGATATGCTTCTTAGTTGCAAGACACTACTACGTCGAGTATTAACCTTCATGTTGACTCCAGGCGACCTTGAGGCTATTGCAGGAGCAGCTATATATACAGTATCAATCACTGGAGGAAGCACACAGGAAACGGGTCCAGATGCGCTCCAAAATATGCAAATGCCACAAGGCTCGGTTGATGTCGGGCAAGAGAAACTTGCACCCGGTGCTGTTGCTAGAGTATATCTCCTTCGTCTTCTTGAGGAGTTGGTAGTAGATGGCGTTAACGAAATTGTCACAGACGATGCAAAGGGTTCACATGATCCTGAAGGTCCTTCCGAATCAAATGTCGAACCGCATTCGGGTGGCGGATCTAATACTGGTCAATCTTATTTGGGAACAACCGGGTCACGTAAGAAGAATGATCATCGCGCTCAAGCTCCAGACACTTCTCATCACCCAAAACACCAAGAAGCACAGATATTCCTCTCTGCTTTTGCTGGTATTCTAACTCCTGTTTGGTTTGCTTGTATCTTGGAGGGATGCAGAGAAGAAGCGTCAGCATCGGCAGTTCTACGCCTAATGATACTCATGATACAAAACTCTCGCAAGTTCGCCATTTCCTTTGAGGAAGCCGGGGGATTTGCACCACTAGTTTTGAGCATACCCAAGTTTTCCACATGCCCCAGCATCATTCTATCAATGCTCAGTCACTTACTACATGCGCCCATTCTACATTTACCGTGCTTTGCAACACTTGATTCTAAGCAACTTTGTGATGTGTTTGATGCAGAGAGTGATGCAGCTGATTTGATTCAAGATGCACGAGAAAATCAACGTGTGCACTCTGATCCTTCATGTGGCATATTTGCTCTACTTGCCGAGTGCCTTGGACGTAATATTCAGTTGGCTTCATTTGACAATGAGATGGGAAGAAAAGCTCGCAATACCAATGAGGCTGTGCTGCAACTGTTGAGTCATAGGCATGCATTTTCTCCTTCATTTCAAAACTTCTGTCGTACACCCGACTTCTTAGAGCCACTGGCACAAGCTCTTTGCTTAGTGCACGATGAAAAGCTGTCGAAGATGCAGAATCCAGCATTTGGAGAGATTCCGTCGGCGCCTAAGGACGATGGCACTAGTGATACACACCCTGAGTCTAGCGGCGGCGGAATGTCAAGACACGCATCTAGTGATTCTCTAGCAGAGGACTTTGTTGCTTGGCCATCCGATAAAAAGGGAGGTGACCGCCGTGGTGGCTTTGCTCGTCGAGGCAGTTTATCGAACATCAATGTTGCTGCTACACCGACAGAACGGTTTGTAGGAAAAGCTGATGAAGATGAAGGAAGTGGTATAGGCATGGTACAACTTTTACACCTAGTTTTGTCACATGCTGTATTGCAAGGACCACTTGCAGCACCACTTGTCAGTGCGCTGTTTCGATCATTTCCAATACATGCATCACCTGATCAAGTAGAAGCATTCCATCTAGTTTTAATCGAACATTGTCGTTCTGTAGTAGAGGACGTACTCCAGAGGGGCGAGCCAATCGCTATTGCAAATTGTATCGGGGTTAGCTCAGTCTTACTTGACAGATTGATGGCAGGATTCTTCACATCCGAGCCAGTTCTCGAAGCAGTCAGTATTGTAATGCTCACATTGAATAGTCTCACAGCAAGTGGAACGTATGCATCTAGAACTTTGGTTAATGTCGATCAAAACTTGTTGGTGGCTGACACTGCTCATATAGCTCGTCTTACATGTTTGGCAGCAATACAACGCAGCCGACCTATGGGGGCATACGACGAAGGCGATGATGATTTAAAGTTAGCTGTTTTAACAAAAGTTGGAGAATGTATGAGGCAACTTCTTCTCGTTCCATCAAATCTACTTGGTGGTCAAGGAACGGCGGGGACAATGAGAAAGCAAGGTGGATACCCCACACCAACACCCAACAGTAGATTCTTTGCTTTGTGGCAGTCAGCCAGTCTTTCTAGGTGCTGTCCATCTTCAATGTCTTGCACATACCCCGATCTTACCATAATCGAAGAGCCGGATAGAGCGTTTGTTGTTACCCTCATGGCTGACATACACAGCATGCTACTTGACAAGAGAAGGGACATCCGAGAGCAAGCAGTTGTTGTAGTTGTATCCCTTCTACAAAGAAGACGAGGTATTATGAGTGAATTATTGATCACAGATATCCCTCGTGGTGATCATCGTATGGAAACAGTCGACTTGATGAATCGAGGAGGATTTGGCGCGTTACTTGTTGCGCATGAGGCTACTACCATTGCTGAAAATGTTGGTTCAGGACCATCCCATAAGAAAGTTCAGTCGAATCCTGGACCTGGAAAGATGAAGTATGTGTCTTTCTTTGAGTGGCTAGAGCGCAATCAAGAACAGGTCGCTGCAGTCTTTCATGGAATTCATGTTCAAGCTTCACGCATGGCCATGACAAATCATGTTGGAGCAGCTACACCCGAAGAGGCCATTGAAAATGAGCAGAAGGTCATGCTTCTCAAGTTAACGTCACAAGATTCATCTGATCGAACTATCTTAGGTGGTCTTGAAAGGGCAGAGCTTGCTCAACGTTCTCATGATGCAACTGCTGAGAGTCATGCACTTTGGAAGAGACAAGGATTTGATGATCTTTCATCAGGAGCCATGCAGTGGAAGTTTCTGCTGCGTCAACTTAAAGGCTCTTGTACGATTTGGGAAGGACCTGGTATCAATTTTGACGAGACATCTCTTTTTGCTAAGTCAATTTTAGTTTCATCTCTGCTAAAGAAACGCAGCGACGAAGATGATGAATCAGGTGCAGTATCATCGAATGACACTGTGAAAAGATGGAAGTTGGATCTCACAGAAGGCTACGAAAGACAGCGTCGACGCTTACTACCCAACTATGAATTTCACGGTCTATACAATATTGATGAGAAGGTTGACAATATCCAGTATGTCGATGAAACCGGCTTGAGAGCCATCGAGGATGCTCACGAACAGCCTGGCGAAAGTGAGGAATTAGGGGACAGTTTAGAACAGCAAGAGAGAAAAGGTTCAACGATGAGAAGAGATGCAATAACCCCGGCAGAGATGGAAGTCACAGCAGACTTGCTAAAGACAATGAAGTTGCAGACGATGCTAGATGATGATGATGACGAGGATGAAATTATGGAAGACGACGAAGATACTGGATTCCCAGATGATACCTCGGTTACTGCAGCACAAACAGTCTCTGGCGAAGATCAGTCTACACCATCTAATCCTGACCATAAACATGAAGAAGCAGAAGAGGGTGCAGACGAAGATCAAGATCATGTAGAGGAAAACCAACCTGACATAGAAGGCGAGAAAGGAAACATTGCAGCATCAAGCTACGATCTTATTACTGGGCTACTTAAAGCAGGTGATTGGCCTGAGAAGTCCTACAATGTTAGTAGATGTACTGGTCTTGAAGTTAGGAAGGCTTTGTTGCTCTGGTGTCGTGGTGCGCTTTACGTCGTTGACGGTTTCGAGCAAACCGATGGTGAAGGCTTGAAAGGCAAGATAAACAGATTGAAGAAAGCAACTACAAGTTTTCAAGTCAATATTAGACAGCACAATGCAGAGTCCTCTGATCAGCCAGTTTCCGAGAAGAATAAGGGAAAGGATAAGTCTTCTCAGGAATCATCGGATGAAGAAATCACATATCAACACCGAAGTCAGCGCATAGCATTTAGTGACATTTACTCGGTTTACCGCCGCCGATACAATCTACAACAAAATGCTCTTGAGTTTTATGACGTTCACCGCAATGGCACTCTTATTGCGTTTTCATCAAACACCGAGCGTGAAGAAGTCTTATCAAAAGTACTTTCCACGCCATTACCAAGCAGTATCTTCAGCTCAAGCAGCTTGACTAGTACCTCAATCAACTATAAGAAGTTCATGACCAACCTTCGGGCTAAAATCACGTCACAATGGGTTCAAGGGAAGATTACCAACTTTGATTTTATTATGCATATGAATTCATTTGCAGGAAGATCTTACAATGACTTGACACAGTATCCTGTATTTCCCTGGGTTCTTGCTGATTATGAAAGCGAGGAGATTGATCTCAATGATCCTAAATCCTTTCGTGATTTCTCTAAGCCCATGGGAGGACAGAACGAGGCACGAGCAATGCAATTCAGAGATCGTTATGAAGCTCTAGAGCAAAGTTATGATATGGGCGATGGACCACCACCATTTCACTACGGAACACATTACTCTTGTGCTGCCTATGTCTTGTACTATCTCATGCGATTGGAGCCATTTTCAAGGTTGGCATTGTCTCTCCAGGGTGGTAAGTTTGATGTAGCAGATCGTCTCTTCCACAATGTTGGTTCTAGTTGGAAAAGTGCAAGTTCTGAGAATCTCCAAGACGTCAGAGAGTTGATACCAGAATTCTTCTACCTCCCAGATTTCCTTACAAATAGCAACATGTTCGATTTTGGTACAACTCAGAGTGGAAAAACTGTTCATGATCTCACTTTACCTCCCTGGGCAAAAGGAGATCCCAAACGCTTCATTAGAATACATCGAATGGTAAGGTATATTTTCCCTCCTACTACTTCCTCTTTTTTTTGTGTGTGCATTTGATTCCTCACCACTTTCACCTTTGTATATTATCATTAGGCTCTTGAGAGTGATTATGTTAGCAAGAACTTACATCAATGGTGTGACTTAATCTTTGGATTCAAACAAAGAGGTCAGGAGGCAGTAGCGTCTCTCAACACATTTGTGCATGTGACATATGAAGGTCAAGTTGACTTGGACTCAATCGAAGATCCCGTGGAACGAGATTCTATTATTGCTCAAATTCAAAACTTTGGTCAAACACCTAGTCGTCTTGAACGGCGACCATTTCCACAAAGAACTGTTGTTTCAGCATTTAAAGAAAAGGGCGTTGATTTTAGTGCTCTGCCATCGCTAGCGACACTAACACCCCCACTCTGTTTAGTAGGAGCCCCACAACGGGTGTATCTCCAAGTGAGTACAGTCGACACATGTAAGGTTGGTATGATTGGTCAGATTGACTCCTCAGTAGGAGATATGTGTTATGTCAAGGGTCAATTAGTTGGTGTTGGCCGAACATGCGCTCTCATATTGCCATCAAGAAAGTACTACAGATTCGGAGGACCTAATAATGGTGTTAGTGTGCATGTTGCAATGACTTCTGCTCGGTATAGAGAAGTGAACAAAGTGCTAAGTATTCACGATGGGATGCACCGTGGCCCTATAAGTGTAGCGAAGCCATCTTTGAATGGTCTTTGGCTCGTGACTGGTGGCATAGATTCAACCGTTCGGGTATGGAAGTATAATAGCCAAAATATGCAGTTACAGGCAACTCTTTGCGGTCATGATGGGGGCAGAATAACATGCTTGGATGTGAGCACGACATTCGGTAGTATTGTAACCGGTGGCACCGACGGGAAAATCCTTGTTTGGGATCTACGGACGTTGACATTCTTAAGACAACTGAACCACACCCCAAGCGCACCGTGTTCCTCTCATGATGAATCGTCGAAGTGCTTCCCCGTCAAGTCAGTGTCAATCAACCACAAGAATGGTAACATTGTAACTCTTGTGCACTCGACTCTTTTGGTTTTTGATATCAATGGAAATGTGGTGGCAAGACAACATAAAGACGAAGTATTCCAAGGCAATGATCTACCCAGTTGTGCAATTGCTACAGACTGTCCAGAGTGGATGGAATTTGGAATATGCGCTGTGTCAGGCCATTTGAATGGTCACGTGAGACTCTGGGGTATTGACTATGATAGCAAGCTACTGATTCTCCGTCATGTATTGCAAGAACGAGTTCATTCCTGTCCTATCACAGCACTCCGTGTATCCGGTGATAAACAGGATACGCTGTTAGTTGGAGATGCGTCGGGAAAGATTAGTGCGTGCACAACCCTTCGACTTGATCAGTTAGAGGCAATTGAGTTGAATAGTATCGTCGCTGAAGTGACTGGTGTGGATTACGACCGAGATGAAGAATATTAGAATAAGTATGAATGTAAATATTGTAAAATATGGTAGTTACATCAAAACTTTCTATTATTATGTATCCTGTAATGTAGTAAACTAGTTGAGAACAATATCAAAACCTTTCTTATATATTATGCGAGGTGGAGAGCTATGGAGGGGAGAGCCAGTGATTAAGGTATCTTAAAAGGTATCCTTTATAAAAAAAGCCGTCATGAATTGAACGACAAGTGGCTTATTTTTGCACGCGGTATCCAAAATCACAAAATCTCATAAAATAATAACACAAACCACAACTCACCTCAATCGGCCCTTTGCAACAATAACCATAACTTCCATAATAATACGATCCATATACCATCAACACACTGTCTAGATCATAATTTAACGGTCTATTCATTAATAAGCTCGCCGCGGCATGATTCTTGCTCCTTTTTTAGTTGTGAGGTCGTTTTGCCGTTACCTTCGAAATCTCAGACTTTACAATCATTATGGTACACGAGGCCTATTATACTGTTTGATAGGTGTATGATATACCACCCGCATGTTTTTAGGGGTAGAATCTACCAAAGAATCCGTTTATGATGACGCCATTGTCCGAATCATACTGTGGGACCATCGAATTTGCTCCATGTGCACCTTAATAATTAACGATTTTTTGCAAATATAACTGCCAACACAAACATCACAAAAGTCACGTAGGAGAGTATGTGGCGGCAAATAAACGGTATAATACATCATATTACTTAATAATACGGACATGCAATCATTAAAATCAACCAATTTAATCGGCAGGTCGGGGTTTAGGTATATCATATTGGTATAATTTAACAATTTGTAGTGTATGGTTATTAGTGCATCTGTTAGTATATGTAAATAGTATTGGTTATTGGGATTATTTAATATTAATAATATGTTGGATTAATGATAATAAATATTAGAATGTTAGTATTAGATTGGGGAAGGGATTAGAGTATATTATTTTGGTATTAGTTGATGGGTATAAAAATAATAGTATTGAATCTATTGTATTGTTGCCAAAGCGTTAGAGAAGACATGCTAGAGCGATTTGGTATTACGCCATTAATGACGTATGCCATTTATGACAATACATATGATATGGGCAATGATAATTTGATGTACACACAACAATCAGACTTCAGGTAAGTACATTTATGTTTATAATACAGGTTTGAACATAAAGTTCGATTGAAATCCCCATGTCCGCCACGCCTTGTTCATACGGACTGGACACATATTTGGTTGGAATCCTCGACTAATATACCCTGCTCTTTTACTCACATTTACAGAACGTTCATTACCACCACGGTCAGATGCAACAGATGCAGAGCCTAGAGTTTCAATACGGTTGAAACGACGGTCGCTCTCTGCCCAATCTGGTTGGAGTACTTCTTGTTTACCAGCCTTGTATGCTGCCATCTTGGCTCGATATCCCTTATCATATATATTCATAAAAGGTTTGACTTCTCCTTCAACTGTATCCTTGTTTTGAAACTCTCGTTGCTCATCCATATATCCTGCTCTTCTATTATAATCAGAATCACTCACAGCACCTGGCCATAAAGTGTATGTTCCATGCAGACCACCAGGCAAGGTCCACACCCCACCCTTGAAGCAGTTCTCACCGTAGTAATCATTCCATGTAAGTCGTTGTAAATCAGCATCTGTGAATGCATATGCATGAATGTTTGTCATATCATGCATGATGACTCGTTTCCCTTCATACTTTCGCTTGAATGTCTCACTTCTCATTTCTACATCTTCCTCATACAGCATCAATGTAAGTATCAATAACCTCAGGTGAGAGTTTGTTTGTTGTCTTGAGCTTTTCAAATAGGTTGGCATACAACTGTTGTTCTGATGTGGTGTTGTATGTAGAGATTAATGTGGCTAACTTGCTTGCTTTTGTTCCTTTCATACCCTGGCCATACACATCACAGCCAAGTATAATCATCATCAGAGCACGTAAGCGAGGTGTTTCAATACCATCGAAGACCGGACATTTTGCCTCAACCAACTTTGCCTTGTGCTTCTTCGGTAAGTGTTTCATTGCATCTTCAAGAGTTGATTTAGATGTACATGTAAGCTCAAATTTCTTCGTTGTGAACTTACTAATGGCAATGCAATCACCTCCACATATAATTGGAATATCAACATCCCGCGTCTGTACCATTACAGCCTTCTTATTAATAATGTGACTGGCCATATAACAATCAGCTTGGAACTCAGCAACCGCAACATCTCCTACAGACCCATTTGTCGATGGATTAGTAACATGAGCACCAGACTCGTACAATTCACGTTTCAGTTCCTCGGCAAAGTTCTTTGGGATGACGGTTTGGGATTGGGTATCATTTGTCTTGCACTTCTTTTCCAGCTTCTTTATTTCTTTTAGAAGTTTTTGCTTCTCTTGTTCGTTCATTTGCTCTTCTATGAGCTGCTTGTTGAGTTGTCGGAGAGTTGCACGCTGTAAATATGACTTGATTCGTTTCTTTTCCTTATTGGCTATCCGTTGATGAGTGGCTTGTTTGCTATCAGGGCGTATAGGACCATCACATACAGGTATAACTACTAGTCCAGTATCCACCCACTTCACAAAATGATTTACTAATGATACTATAATTGATGTGGATTTCTTGTATATGTATGCCATATTGCTACAATCAGAAACGATTGTAGGTGTTTCTATACCGCGATCTCTTGCCATACCCTTGGCTACCTCAGCAATATCATACATTGATAGACCAACTATTTTGTGCATCACATTCTTTCCTTGGCTGCCTAAACCCATGGTTAATACTATATATGATATGATACGATATCGACCTATCTTATTGATATTATTATACCTTTATTTGTTGATGCTATAGTGATTGTACCACGCAAATATATAATATATGGTATAAACAATGAATTCTTTCTTATTGCAATGAGAGATGGTGCATGTGATGTGTCTTTTACTAAATAGCAGCCCACAAATGATAACTATGCGTGAACGGGCGTTATCTCGGGAAACCTAACCTATATGACGATTTACTATTGCAATATTATGGTTATTTGCGGCGTAGTTATTGTGATATTACGATGGCCGTTAGCAGTATGGTGCACCATGAGAGAACAATAAAATGGAAGAATTTTTTCTAAAAAAGATACCGCGTGCAAAAATTTGCAAGATTGTCACACTCCATTGAGAACGACAATAAATAAACGGATATTATAGCGGAGAGGATTACGCTCTCTTCATTAATCTAGCCCCTCCCATAAAGCATATCATCATATGGTCTGATAATATTGGCATGCATACGAATACAATGATCATCGATACTATATTTTGCTATTTTGCATTGCTATCAGCTGCAACGATTAACGCCTATGACGATGAAAAGTATGCAAGAAGATCACTTCAGTATAAAAAAAACAAAGATCTATCAATGTCAATGACCTTGAATGTATGGGATGAAAATACTCAGGAAGTTGATCATATCTCAGATATCAAACCGATAAATACAGATATCGTCCCATCTGATTCACTAAACAACCAACTCATATGCGGTTATCAAGGGTGGTATGCTTATCCTGGCGATGGCGCTCCTATAAATAGATGGAAGCATTGGTTCAGTGGCCAGCCAGTTGGAGAGATTCAGCCTTCTATATCAGATGTAATGATTGACATGCTACCCACCGAAGACGAGTACCATCCAGACGACTTGAAACGAACAGGTCTTGCACTTGGAGGCTTAATCCGTTCATATGTAGAGTTATTATTGATTCGAGATCGCTAGCTATATGTCATGGTAATATCGACGTGAGTGGTTACATAGTGGGTGCTTTCGTTGCTCATGGCTAATATCTTAGCCGAAAAGGCTTTGGCAAACTAATTTTTGTTGATAGCGGATGTCTATAGATGTTGACTACAGCATACGATGGTACTATCACATGATGGTAAGAATGCCGCTGTTCTTTTGGCCTATTGCCGTATTGCAAATTTTATTTATGGTGGAGGTGAAAATGAGGCGGATACAAAGCAGATTTTTTGACGATAAAGTAGCTAGTCGGATACTTAATATTTATCGTACCCTCAGTTTTATTTCACGTAATTTGCAGGTAATTTGCCGTCTACCGAATGGTATATATTGAACATGCCAGGTTACCTATATAAAAGTGGATTGGATGTGGCAAAAG
>Ga0075439_12339_pt1 | contig 16636 bp, 11 predicted proteins | sample MintriSingleCell_FD_74264 | JGI IMG/M metagenome (GOLD analysis project Ga0075439, IMG submission 74264) | Marine eukaryotic communities from Monterey Bay, USA to study complex ecological interactions - Minidiscus trioculatus JGI Plate_4_G5... | ecosystem: Environmental > Aquatic > Marine >... | reverse complement strand
TAGCCGAGGTAGTTGAGAATTGGATTAGACAGAATGATAATGTGGCCAATGCACCGAGGAATATGTATAGTTGATACCGTGTTAAGTGTTGAAATGTATGTTGTTCTAGTCATCTAAGTACTTTTAATTGAACACTGATTACTTTATGTCATATTGTATACTTCTCTACTCCTCGTGATTCTTCCAACATATATGAATCGATCCTATATATCTAGCCACTCATACACAGTTCCTTACATTATCGATCTTGCAATACTCATTCCGCTAATACTACTATTTGCAATGCTTGCTGTACTACCAAATACTAATAAGTGCCGAGAGTTGTAGAGATATACATGAAAAGAACATAATATGTGAGCAAAATCGGGAGCTCGGATACTCATTGCAAATGATACATGACATATATCCTTAAGTGTAAGACATTACTTACATATTGAAAAGATGATACTACCATGTATCATAATCTCAAATAGTATACCTAATAGTAATCCACTACAAAGTACCCTAATGATTGCAAAGTTCGATTTGTTTCTGTTGATGTGTTTGTTGTTGAGACTAGGTAGCTCGGTATCCTTCCGAGAAGATTGCTGTGTTATACGGCTAATTAAACCTACTATAACACCAGCTAGTAATGGATATACTTTGTAGAATCCCGATATTGATGTGGTCACTGTTAATATGCTTGCTGATAATGATATTGACGACCTACTCCTACAATCGACATTGCTACAGCTTCTTCTTTGGTATCCTTTTCTTTTGTTGTTGTAATTGATATGCTGTAGAGATACGCTGATTGACGGATAGATGCTACGACGGATAGAAACAAATGCAGAAGCACAAGTTGATATGGTGGCGAGGCCAACAATAACTGCAAGCAGCTGAAGACTATGCATAATCGTAATCGATGTCTTTATAGAGAAGATTGGATAACTTTGATAATAACCTGTCGGTCCACTACCTCGAATCGAATATAATGCTTATCGTCAAGATGATGCATGACAACTAATGATCATCGAGCCGTGAGGGGTGATAATAGGAGGGCACATCTCTCGAGAGAGTGTATTTGCCATCTGATCAATCAAAGAAGCCTCCCGTTTCTTGCAAAACGGCCGGTGGCGCAACGGTATTATTTACAGAAGCCTCTTGCTGCTCGGTGATAATGTGATGATTAGATGTGATGATGATGTTAGTCTCAAGACTGACGGAAAAGGAAATATCAATAGAATGTATGATATGAGTGCTCTACCATCTATGAGTGCCGACTGCTTGATATAAGAGGAAGTCGATCTCTATGCGGCTACTTACAACTTACTGCAATGTTTTTAGATGTTACAATACGAGTTAGGAGACAAAGCACATCTCTTCTTGAGTATTATTGACCACATATGCACACCATGCAAAGGCGAAGTACTTGTACAGTGGTATGTGTTGTTGCCGTATTCATTGTGCTAGCGACGGCGGCGGCGGCAATACTCCGAGTCCGAGATCCTAACAATAGCAACTCAATATTACTAACAGATTCGTCATCGAACGACAGTGCTATAACAATTCAATATTTCATCGCTATTAGACCACAAAACATCAATTATTGCCTATCCATGGACATTATCACTAGGTAGTAGTGAGAGTGATGACGATACCAATGAAGACGAAACAACATCGTATCATGACGGAACAATCTCAAACTTTATTTCCTTCACTAACATTGCAAAAGGAGGTATCATTACGCCCATCATACAATCAACAAGAAGTAACAAATGTGCAGATATTGACAAATCTTTAATGAGATTTACTTTAACAACTGATAACTATCCGGTACGTTTAGTGTGTTATAACTTTTTGTTATTTGTGCATATGATATGATCACATGGTGTTGTGTGAATGTTATATGATCATGTGATATGCTCAATTCACTGTATCTAACATCACATTCTTCTATACCCTAACATCTTTAAATAGTGGGAAACATCATGGAAGATTATAAAGATGAATGACAGTAACACATCAAACACAATAATAGCATTCGGTCCACCAATCGGCAGTAACTATGAACATCGGTCAATTCTGTTTAATATCTGGTAATTACAAACTACGTATGAAAGATCCCAATAATGATGGATTATGTTGTCAGTATGGTCAGGTAAGAATGGATGTGTTTGTTTTTGTTTGTGTGTTATTATGTTGGTCTCATCTTGTTGATATCTCATTCTTCGTACATTTTATACTCTCAGGGATCATACTCGGTTACACTCAATGGAGAGAATATAATCACATCAGATGATTCCAACTTCTTAGTTAAAGATTATTCATTCACTGCAAAACAACAAATTAAAACAATATACATTGTCCGACATGCCGAGAAGGGTATAGATTGTAGTAGTGGCACGTGTATAGAAGGATTAAGTAGTAAAGGAAATGAACGTGCAAATAAACTTGCTATTTCGATGAAGGATAACGGTATTGTGAATGAAATTACACATGTCTTTGCAACACATAAGCAACGGACATATCTAACTGTATTACCTGTTGCAGAATTGGCTAATGTTGAAGTACAACGTTATCCATCAGTGTCAGCAGGTAGTGATAATGATGATGTTGAGAAACTAGAAGAGGAAGCATCAATCTGCCCAACAATACAGGCAATCAAATCAACGCCATTGGGATCAACTATAGTAATGTCAACTCATCGTTCTGCAATCTATGGAATACTATCTAATGGATACGATGATGATGAAGAAGATGGATGTACTGGAAATGGACTTGATACTAGTAACTCGGACAACTTTCCAAAAGATGATGAGGGTAAGCTTGATAGTGGATATTCAGATTTGTGGAAGATTACTATTGATGCTAATGGCAAGCCAAGTTTTGAGGAACGTTTGATTTTAGACTTTGATCTTGATTGAGTGGTGATTGGAGAGTTATTATACACTTCAAAAGAAGAAACAGCATGTTACACAGAGACTAATCGTTAGATGGTGTTATATGTTAGTATCAAATGTCGTCTGGAATCTCAGGCAGATTGGTAGTTCTATATCATATCTCACGTCCAACATGAAACGGATAGACTGAATCTTCTGCATCTTTATTGCAATTATATTGACATCAATATCGGTATCAATCAATATCACATCTTATTATCTCATTACACGTCCAACATGAAACGGATTAGAGGAAGAAGTCGTTTATCACATGTCATCTACTTATTTTCTCCTCAAGAATGATAATAGTCCAGCAAGAATGGCACTAAGTCCAACAATGAAGGGCAAGTGGTGAAGATGGCCATAGTTATTAAGCTCGTTGTTGTTGTATTGATCATGAGTAGAGAGCTACGAGAGTAGAATGATGGTAGATGAGATAGTAAGACACATGATTTGCATCGACATATTCACAACCAAACAACACACCTGAAACTCTTCCAAACGAGCAGCCTTGATACGAGGAGAAAGTCTAGGAGTAGACGGATCATTTTCACTAGCCTGCTTGGGAGTTGTGGCAGCAAAGAGCTCTTTGTTGATCTTCTTGGGTGGAGTAATCCTTGTATTCTTTGCCTTCTCAACCTTGCTTGTGAGGTAAATCTCACGACGAGAACGAGCTGAATCAATCTGTGGTTATGGTAGAAGTAGTATGAAGTATGGATGAGATGGGAATGAGATATCCCAGCACATGAGATATCAAACCAAACAATAGCACTTACCTTCTCCTCAATCTGAGTTCTGCTAGTAGGAGAGCCACGAGGAGTTAGGATACGCTTCTTAGATGCTGACGACTTGGCAATTAGATTATGTTCACGGTTTGAAGTTGCTGTGGCAAGACGCTGCTCAATCTCATTCATCTGACGCATCTCCGATAACTCGTTTGTCTTGAGCATCTTGTCAACCTTGTCAATCTATGAGATAGAGAGAGATGAGAGGAGAAGTGATGAGAGTTTGCACTGAGAGACATTGAGTGTAGAGCAACTAAAGACTTACCTTGCTCTTATTCACACTTTGCTTCTCATCAATAACCTCCTTTGTTAGCTGTTTAGTTAGATAGATGACATATGATGTGAGCTACACATATCTACCAACAAACAAACATACAAACACAAACAACATACCTGCTGCTTCCTCTCGGATGCATCCTTTAGTCTCTTCTCACTCGTTTGCTTGAGCTCGTTGCCTTGCTTGAGTGATGTTAGCCAAGTCTCTCGTGCTCTTGCCTGCTTGTTTGTGTGTTCATTACGAATTGCCTCCGACTTACCAGCTAGAATATCACTCTTCTTCTCCTCGGCCAAACGAATCCTAGCCTCCATCTCACGTCTACGCTTCAACGCATTCTCTTCTTCAAGCTTGATCTTGTCTTCAATCATTCGTTCCTTCTTGGATGCTGATTTGAGGAGTGTTTCTTGCTGCTCTCTAATGAGATTGTCTCTACGTTGAGTAGCTGATACAATCTTGTTCTCAATTGCAGAGCTCTTCTCGTGCAAGAGAATCTCCTCCTGTTGACGAACATTGGCAGCACGCTGTAACTTGTCATTGATTTGTGCTGCAATGCCCTCAACCTTGCCTTGTTCTTCGTTGAGCTTTCTCTCCTCGGCAGCCTTGAGCCTAGCTTCCATCTCAACGAGTCGTTTGGTAGCATCCTCTTCTTCCTGACGAAAGACATTACGGCCACGACGTAGCTTGTCATTGTTGCTAATGGCAAGCTCTTCTTGTGTCTTGAGTTTCAACTCTTCACGTCGTAGCTCGGCCGACAATCCCTTGATATCAATCTTTGACTCGAGTTCTTTTGCCGACCACTTCTCATCATTCAATACCTTGGCACCCCGTGATAGCTTGTTCTTGGTAGATTGTGATAGACGTTGCATCTGTGTGATTTGGATAGAAGAGAGGGAACAAATGAGTGAATGAAAGAGACATTATCTACGACTACTCTTGACAAACAAAGAAGACACGACACAACTCACCCAAGTTGCAGTTGTGTCGTTACGCTTAGCCTCAGCATTGGCAAGCTTGGATGTGATTTGTTGTTCAAGCAACTGTGTCTTTTGCTTTGACTTCTCAGAGACTTGATTTACTTGAGCAATGCGATTGGATGCTTTGGCAACTACTTCATCAGCGAGGTAGTCTTCTTTTCGTTTGTTGGCAAGTGAAAGCTTCTTGTTGATATCATCTAGACTGACCTCTTTGCGTGGACTATGTGCTTGTGCTGCCAATCTCTTTTGAACGGGAGGTGAGTCATTGAGTTCCTGTGGTTATGTTTGGAGTAGTAGTATTGATTGAGTTGTGAGATAGTGCAGAGAAGAGAAGCAACAAATTACAATGACAATGACGAGACAAAGATAATGATTAAGCTCACCTTCTTGATTGGAATCTCAAATGCAATGCTAGGAGATACTGATTGAGGAACGTCGTTGCTAGTAGTAGACGACGTCATGTTGATCAATTAATGTTAATAATTAGTAATGCAATGAGATGTTGTGTTGAACTCGCTCGACTCTGGAGAGAAAAAGAAAATGAACGAAAATGAGAGAAAGAAAAAAGAGGCGGGCTCGAGGTGTTTAGCACTTGCAGAGATTAATAAGACCTCTGCAACTCATTCATTGGAATGCCACCTCTCCTATTCCTATCAGACATAGCACATGAGAGTTACTGTTATCTAGCAGGAGAGCTCATCGAATCAATGCCTTATCGCTAGTGAGTATCTCTAATAGAATCGATGGCTTACTCTGCTTCGAGTTTATCTGATTAGAAAAAAGTACACTCTTGTGCACACTTGTATGATATGCTCTATCTTACTATATCTATATTAATCGTCACAACATACTACTTAATTGTACATATTCTTGGGTGCATTTGCCACATTATCATTCTGTTTGATCCAATTCTCAACTACCTCGGCTAATATTTGACTACCTCCTCCACAAACAATCTTGACTGGAATTACAAATGGATATATGCCCTTCATTGCAGTTTCTATCCAAGTAGGTAGATGTTTGTCGAGTCTATATACTGCCCCCTCAGCTGTCAAGCCATGCAAATCAATCATTATATCATCTTGTCTTCTACCACGGCCGGCTGATGAGGGTTTAGTAGTCTTGTATAGGTTGGATACCTCTCCTACTTGAATGATAAATTGTGTCTTCCCTGCCTTGCCTTCAAGCTGATCATCATCATGAGGATTGTCTACTACTTCCACAGGTTTAGTTGCTTTAGTTGGTGAGGTTCTCTGCTTTGGCTTGGTTCGTTCTAAGTTCATTGCATTGAGTCGTTGCCGTATCTCTTTGAATTGAGACTCTGCTTCTTCGTGGATCTTGCTGAGTAGCTTGGAATGTTCTCCCTTGTGATCTTCGGGTGGTGCTATTTGTACTGGTTGCTTCTTCTTGCTCTTCTTGTGTTTCTTATTCTTATTATTCTTGCCTTTCTTAGTATTGCGTTGCTTTAGCTCTTCTTTGGTTGAAGTCTCAATTGTTGTTGATTGTATGATAGTAATTTGAAATGTGTCACCACCTTCGATGCTCAATTCCTCGGGAGTCTTCTTTCCAATGCTACTCAAGAATAGAGTTCTCTCATTGTGTTTGATTCGGAGAGATTTGATTGATGTACCTCTATCCTCTGCATACTTTGTAAGGAGTTCCTTGAGAGGTGCATCACATGCCACAGTATATCTCTTTGATTTTCTACCATCTACAAACTTGATAGACATGAAGTCATCTGCATCATCAGGTCGATTGTTGGTTAGATATGCAAATACTCTGTCATATCTTAAATAAAAGTCCTTCTCGTGGTCTGACTCCAAGTGTATAGTAGAATCATATCCTTCACGAAAGATGGGCACCTTTAGCAAGAAAGTTTCAAGGCATCCTTTGGAGCTGATGAAGAAGCGGCAGACCTGGTCGATATTGACAGATCCGTCCTATAAATGGCGAAAAGATTATGTGTTAGATATTGAACCAGGTATACTGCAAAAAGAAGAACATTACTCACAAAGGCAAATATTTTGCATTGTTTTGATAAAGCCAGCTTGTATATGCCATCTCTCATTTGATTTGTTTGCTTATCATTGTAAAGCTCGAGTGCTGCTCTCCAAATAAGACCCTCTTGTTCCACTTCATAGAGCAGAGCGTGTTTTTTCTCAGCAGGCTGTAAAAGAATATCACCAATTCGCCGCATAATGGGGTCTGATATTCTATCCATTAATTGCAACACATCAATCCTCAAGTATAATACACTTTGTTGATAGTCCTCCCGTATGCTTAGGTGTTGTGGTCTATTGAAAAACATGGTAGCGCCTGACATAATTACTCTAAGTGCATCTGACATATGTACAAAAGTTTCTTCCGTCCCCTTAATATCCACATTGTACCACCCTACTTCCCTTGCCCAGGGATCACTCGAGTCCTCATCAACGATTTTTTTTATCCCATCTCCAGTATGACTATCTTTATACTTATACTCTTTACCTGGTATCACTTGATAGTCCTCAATATCTGAACGGCACTCTCCGTTGTCAAACTCCACACTATAAACTCGACGAGGGCCGTAACCATCAATATCCTCATGCTCAGTGTATGATGTAATAGTCCCTTTTTCCCAAGAAGGTTCCAAGGTTTTATCGTTGTTTGGCCATCGTTTGACACGGACGACATCTTCTGATTCCAACAAAGGCTTCTTCACTTTATGAAGAGATGTGTTTGATGCATGCATCTTCATCTCATCGGATAAAATTGGCAGCAATCCCCTAAGTCTATCAGAGTAAGAATCAAGCTTCATGTCTGTAACTGAACTAATGAGGCTCAATAATCGATACAGCTGTTGCCTAATTTTAATCATTCGTAGTATTATTGCATTTGGTTTATCTAGACGTTGATCAGTATTCAACTGTTCAACTTGAGATTCATATTTTGATACTAATTGTCCAAAGTACACGTTGATATCTTGATAAAATCCATTTAATTCCGAGTAACACTTCTGTAGAATTCGGATAAACTCATATGCATCAAGTTCAAGTGCTTCACTAGAGCTTGTATATTCTAAGACAAACGTACCAGTATCCCCATTCAAATAGTCCTTAATAACTATGGGTTGATCTCCCCAAGAGACTAGAATATTATCAATGAAGCAACGTGGGTGGTTTTGGACAAATGCTGGAATGTTGGGAATGATTCTACTATCGAAGTCTGATTTGCTGGGTAATCTGGTCGTAACATATATAATGGCATTGCCATCACTGGCAAATACAATACTTCCAATTTTAACAAATGGTACCACTTTGCCGTTATATCTAAACTCGTACATAATTCGGCTGAGTAAGAATGGTGTGCGTTGTTTACATGCATATCTATCAAATACGTTGGAAGTTCCCTCGTTCATTGTTGTTTCTAATTCCAAAACTTCTCCGTCTTCATCTATAAAGCTGATATATATTGGATGCTCTGTATTGTTGATGAAAGATTCTTGCACCTTCGACGCTCCACTCCAATCAATACTATTCTCAAATATATCCGGAGCTGACTCTCTAACTAAGTGCAGGGTTTCTAGTGGTAAAATAGTTGCTGGTATTACACCTTGCGTACTGACAATATCTTTGATGCTTTTTAGTTGTGTATTTATCAACTGTTCCCTTTGAGCAAGTAATCGTTTGTTCTCTTCATTTGATTGTTTGTTAATTTCACGCACACGCGCCAGTTGTTGTTGCAATACTTTAACCTTTTTTTCTTTAGCAACTACTGCTTCAATTTCTTCTTCATCACTCATGATAACTTGTAATACCTACACACTAATTTATATAATACGAGCTGACTTATTCTGATAACATCATAGTGGAACACTTAACACTTGTGCGTGCATAAGATGTGTACTTTTTTGCAATAGCAGGTAACCTCGATATTTATATCAACACAAGAGTTTAACTAATAAAAAAAAATCTGATATATTTCCTACATCCTCGTTTACGAACTGCTTATTATTCTAATGCAATTGATATCCCCGGCAGTCATCAATCTTACTCAATCTTACTATGTGATATTAGATTTCATTACTGAAAACTCGTTTTTGGACATTACACTTGGAGGAAATCAAGAAGAGAATATAGCATGCGCACTCAACCTGGTGATATAGAATCATACTATTGATATACTGGAAATGTACTTGATAGTTCATTTTCTAATGCTCTTTGTTGTGAAGGTATCGTGTATCTAATAGGTTTATTATCTTTGATCTACTAGTGATCTTATAAAAGAGTACACATCTGGTGCGCTTTTTTCTGGTATTCATACGATGGACTGGCCACGGATAGAGACTGGCAGAGGACTGCTATTGTAGTTGTAGTTGAGAACTTCACTAATCGAATCCTTTTGAGATACCATGATATTCTTCTTGTTTAAGGAGATTGACATAATATGATCTTAAACTAGATGATGCTTTACTAACGTCTTATTATACATGAACATTAATCTCTTTCCCCCTTAACACGAGCATACAACTATCCCCACCTATCCCCACTCATCAAGCAAACTTTACACTAAACCCCCTATATCAACCAAGAACTAACCCCTACTACACCGGCAACAATAGCAACAAGAGGCAACCATCTTCTTCCTCCTACTCTGGATGCATCATTTGGTAGCTCTTGTATCCTATATCTCATACCCAATGCGTCATTTGGCTTTGGTAATGCTTGTAACTTCTGTATTTGAGACGTAGACCAAGCCATATCTATTGGATGGTAATTCCAATAATCTCCTCTGTCACCATTCCAATCACCCTTGGGTGTCTTTCCTTGTACAGTCCATCCAGCAGGATGCCAACTCTTATCAGACTTGGCCTTGGCTGCCTTACCATGATAACATTTACTACTCTTGCTCTTACTGCTCTTGCTTGACTTACTCCACCATGAGCTAGATGACCAAGATGTTTTTGGAGGCGGTGGATTACTGTAGTTATCCCATGATGATCTACTCCACTTCTCATTCCATTTGAACATCTTTGATGCTTTTGACTTGCTACTCTTGCTAGAACAGGCGTGCCAACCCCATCCATTATCAGTAGATGGATGATCGTCACTAGTACCTCCCCAAGCATAAGGCGGAGGAGTTGGAGGACTACCGCCGCCACCCCAAGCGTATGGAGGTTGTGAGATGTAAGCGGGAGTAGGTCGAGGTGTAACGACCACACCACTTGGGCAACAAGTTGGTTCGGCATTCTTCATATTTGCACATTCAGCACTACCTTCCTCAACATCCATTCGATCCTCGAGTAACGTGCCACAAGTCTTGCCTCCTTGACCAACAGGTGTTGAGGGTGGGACAGTAATGCCATTGGAACATACCGTACATATGACAAACGGTGGATTAACCATTTCAGTTGGCCTGAACGTTGTTGGTGGTGACACTGGTTTCAGTGTGGGCGGTGTAACTACAATATCATCATCACTAATCGTCGGCGTGACCGTGGGCGAGAAGGTGGGTTCCTTAGGAGCCGGAGGTGGTGGAACATCTGGATCAATCGTCGGGGCGTCCGTCGCCTTACTAAACGTTGGGAAGGGTGTAGCAGGTACTGGACCACCGCCGTCTTGACGCATACTAAAAGTAAACTCGGATCCAGTACTAAACTCACTTTCGGAAATGTACATCCAATACTGTGATCCCGATTGGCCTGAGAAACTTGATGAACTTCCACTACCACTTGATACGGATGCCAATGCACTACAGCTCCCACTGTATACTGTAACAATCTTATTACCGTCAACCGAGGCTGTATAGACACCATTCATGGCTGGAGTATATGTGTACCACACTCCATTAGTAGAACTATCATTAAAGTCAGGCGTGGCACCCTCGGTACTACCACTAACATCAAATGGCAAAGCACCAACAGTAATTGCATCTAAACAATCATCATTCGTCGGAACATTAAATGCACTTGCCGATATAGTAAATGCCGACCCAACACTAAACGACTCTTTACTAACCAGAAAGTAATATGTACTACCTGCCTCACTAAAGAAATCTTGTGTTGACGAAATCTCATTTAAACATACTAATGATGTACATGTTCCTGAATAGATACGTAATACTTGTCCAGCATTAACATTTGATGTAATGATTTGATCTATTGGTGATGTATAGGAATACCATACACCATTGGCAGTAGCATCGGCACCACATAATGATGTTGTGATTCCAATTTCAGCCGTGGCTGCTTGTGTAGTACCACTTGCCGTGTATGGTAAACTTCCCATATCAATACTATTCACACATACATCATTAACCGGCGGAGTTTGTGTAATTGGTGGACGTGTTGGTATAGACGTTGATGTTGAATATGATATAGCAAATTGACGTTTTTCAGTAGAGGTTGCAATACCATTCTCATCTTCAATTGTAAATGCTAGGCATAACTTGACTTCCTCGGAAGTTGCATCCCAAATTGATGTAGTTTCGATACCATCATTTAAGAAACTATATCCTAATATGATGTTCGTATTGCCATTACCATCATCAACTTCTTGTGGATCTTCGGCAGTGATTGTAACGTCTGTTACTGGCTGGTCACACTCGGGTCCGTAAAAGATTGTGGCAGTATATCCACACGTGTTGCCAATATCATACTCAAATGAAAAGTCCGTCTTGCCGTCAGTGACCGCCTATGTGTTATAATGTGTGCATGAGAGGAGATGAGGGTTAGACGAAGAAGAAACAGAAACGCTGGGGAGAACAATATCGGCAAACCCTAATATATAAACTTACCGTAGTCAAATCAACAAAGTTAATAACACCATCACACGTTCCTCCCCCTCCATTTCCACCGTTATTAACAATATCTTCCCATTCAATAAATACTTGACGTTTCTCTTGTGACATTGGATTGCCATTTGGTGAATCAAGTATTGTGAAAGCTATACATAGTTCTACCTGGGAGCCTGACCAGAGGTTTGATTGTTCGATGTTCTCTTTTGGTATGCTGAGGAGAAGTATAGAAAGAAGTGGATAGAGGTTAGAATGGAGGCCGTAGAATAAACACACAACGTATGTTCCAAAGCAACGTACCTATACTCCAATTTAACATTGGTCAAATCCCCACCAACATCACTCTCCACAGCATCCAATTCACTAATATCAATATCAGTCACCGCCGTTACACAATCATTTTCAAATAGCTCCACTGAATACCCACATGCTGATCCAATTTGATAATTTAATATTAATGCTTGATTACCATTACCTGGATTTGGTGCTGATAGGTCGATGAAGGTAATTTGTCCTGGACATGTTGTTTGTAGTTCTCGATTGTTGTTGTTATTGAAGGATGATAGCCATGAGTCTGCTACGTCTAGTATATCAACACTATTATCACCAACATTAACAATAGTAGTAGTAAGATGCCGACGTGTCTCCTCTTGCTTAGTACCATGATTATGAATAACTAAATGTTCATGATGCTTTTCATTCTTCTCATTATGATTATGATGTTTATGATTAGTAGCTTCCTTGTGACTATTGCTTGGCCATCCGTTTGGACCTAGCTTTGTCTTCTCATTATTATCATCTAATGAAGGATGAGAATATTGACCATCATCGAATGAATGGAGTGTATGATGTTTATGAGCAAGTAGTGTACGACGTTGTTGATGACGACGGCCATATTGTGGATTTGGTATGACGACATCTTGACTTGTATCGTCTATTATTACCTCTAGTGATCTATGATTGCTGTGTATCTTGTTATTATTGTTATTGTTGTTAGCGGGGTTGGGCTGTAGATTATCATCATGTTGTAATTCTGTGTTTGTTGCATTGACGATGGATGATGATAATAATATTGATAAAAGTATCGCAGTGGCGGTTGTTATGCTGGGCGTTGTCATTGTCATTGTTTTATTGATATCAAATTATACAGCCGTTCATCTATTAATGCTGTTCAACAACTCAGGCATATAGTGGAGTATCAGTGGTAGTAGAGATGATGTGGAGATCTCCACTCATCGTCGAGGAGGGGGGAGATTTGACATCGGATTTTGTAAAAAAAATGACATGGTATCCTTGGTATCCTGGTATCTTTGAGTGTTGAGAAAATCCGAGGGTATCGAAAGTGAAGCCGATTTAAAAAGTCTTTTTGAGTAAATTAGAAGGATGATTATTCCATCTGTAATATATTTGAGTGTCTTTTCGCGAAATCGGCACTCTCAGCTTTTCATACTCGATTGCCTCGCTTTATTAGTACCTACCACCAACAAAGGCGAATAGCAGTGGCCAAATTTGTTGAAGACAAAGCCAAACCGTCATATTCGCATCAATAGCAATAGCAATGACAATGAAGAGACCGTTATCTAGTTGTATGCTAGCCTATACTCTGGCGACGGCCGCTATAGCGGTGGCCTCCTCTGCTAATCAACAACATCACACTGCTTCTCATCAACAATATCATCACGAACCTCTCGGCTATGGATATAGAACTCGACACAATCCCGGTGAATTAACTCCACATTCTACAAATGACAACAATGATAATATAATTGTTCATGCTTCATCATATCTTCAGCCCAATACATTTGAAGATCATTTATTTACTAGCGGCAGCGGTAGCTCAACTTCAGCTTCTCATTATCACTCGACAAAACACCACAATAATAATAACAATAGCAATGCTAATAATGACAGTCCAAAATCAAAATTACAACAACAACAACAACATCAATCAATTGATATTGATATGAAATCATTATTAAATATAAACCGTCATCGAATCTTTCAACTTCACGACGGCGATACTTCATCATCACTTCGTCAAACAATCAGACAACAAGATCAACAAAGACCACCAGCAAACGATAATTGTTCCATGGCATCAATAATATCAACCTTGCCATATGCCACTCAATCCACTACCGTCGGTTCAACATCTAATTTTCCTAATACACCCTCGTGTGGCGCAGAAGCTAATACGCAAGGTGTATGGTACACTTTCACACCATCAGTTAGTGGCCTCTATAAAACATATGTCAACTCTGGCTTGAATTTAGGTATACGAATCTATTCAGGTACATGTAGTACTTCAGGTGATGATGTTAGTAATTTGGCATGTGTATCACAATTTAACAGTTTACATACCTTTATTGGTGTTGCCAATACTGAATATAAATTATTAATATCTGAACAAGATAATAATTCGTCAAGTAGTAGTGAGGGAACATCATTTGTGTTTGTATTGCAGAATAATAATGAGACGCCATTCCCTACGGCTGCGAAGGATAAGATGAGTGTAAGTCCTACCAATAGTCCAAGTATTGTGAAGCAAGTAGCTACGAGACCACCTGCTACGCCTTTTCCTACGCTGTCTAATGTTGATAATAACAATGACAATGACACAACCGACACAATTGATCAATCGACAGTAGGTCCAGCAGAGATTAACTTTATCGACTTGACATCTGAAATTAGCAATACCAATAACAATCAAGATATAATGTTAGTAATGAATTATGAAATTGGTACCAATCGTCAATTCAATGCCAACCTATATGAACCAGATTGTATTACACCATTAAATTCAGATATTGATATTGAAAGTAGTACACCAATGGTAATACCTGTTGATAACGGGGGTGTGGTGTATGATAAAGTGACATTGTTATATACAATTGATCAAAGTACAATTAATGGTGATACATTAAATTTATGTGTTGTATTTCAATTAAAAGATTCAGAGGGTATTAGTACTATTATACAAGAGAAACTTCAGGTTAGTTTAGAAATTAGTAGTAGTAGTGAAACAGGAGAGGAGAATGTTAATGGTGGCGGAGGAAATGTAGTGATGACGAGTAGTCCGGTAATGGCACCGCCCCAACCTCAGCCTCAACCACAAACTCCACCAACAACACCTAGTGACGGCTCATGTTCAGTATGCTCTACAGGATTAACAGTACCATCATCGACACCCGTCGGATCTGGTAGTAAAGTTTGTGCCAATTTATTGATTGATGCATCCAATGTATTAGAGGGTAGTGCACAATGTATAAGTATGGAGGGTGCTATACCCACTTGTTGTCCTGAGATTGTTGTTACTGATAGGCCAACTATGAGGCCAACATTAAAGCCTATTGTTACATTGCCGCCAATTACAAGTTCACAATTACCCGATAATGGCGTCCCACCACCGCCACCCTCGCCACCATCAAATCCAACACCGGATTATTATGGATGGGGAGTAGCTGCCAAACCTGGCTCATCTCCCTCTCCACCATCATCTAGCAGTTGGCACGGCGGTAGTAGTTCTGGTTCTTCTAAACCAAAGCCATGTGATAATGGCTGGAGTGGCAATGGATGGTTATTTACTAGTTCTGGTAAATCTGGCAAGTCGGGATGTGGTAAAGGTGGTAAGTCATCTAAAAGTTCTAAATCAAGTAAAAGTCAAGGCCAAGGAAAGAGTGGTAAGAAATCATGGCACGGTAATGGTTGGTATAATGGGTATAGTATCCAGGGTGTATCAGAGTTGGATAGGATACGGATTGAGACAAATGATGCTGGTTATAATATGGGGAGAAGTGTTGGATACGGATTGATGTTAAGTTTAGTTGTGGGGATTGTTATTGCTTGGATGGTATGATAAGTGAATGAGTGGAGAGTATGAATGACTAGCCCTCTATATCCGCTGCCTTAAGGAGGACGAGGAGGCTAGTATATACTTGTATAATTCAATAGATGTTTAAGTCTTAATTGAGTATATTGATTAACTTAGCCAAGTGAAACCGTTGGGGGTCTCCTGATAAAAGTAATGATGAATATTCTCCCAAGTCTTTTTGGTGGCAATCTTCTCAACCATTTGTTTGATTGCAGTCCTCTCCTCTCTTGTGAAGTAATCCCGATATGTCTTCCCCTTTACAAATAAAGGCGGTTTATTCTTCATATCTAACTGCAAGAAGTTGTGTAATATATCTACCGTTTGATGGAAGTTGTGTGTATAATCCTCGTAATGTAAGATCAAGGTCGGGAGGTCGAGATCAAGGGTGGTGATATGAGCAAGGTTGTGCCACTGTGTCCATCGGAAAAAGTCCGAACTACAAGGGATTACATTGACAAGATCCCTAACATCCCGATAGAATGGAGAAGACATAACATCATCCTTCACCCTTGAATCTAATTCTGAACACATTGTACGGAAGCCTTCTTTATCAAGAGTATAATTATGTGTTTCATTTTGCCGTGTAAGCTTCTTAATTCGATAATGAAATCGTGCCACAATGTTTGAAAAGGGATCACGTATAAGATGCACTGCTCGTTTGACTAAAGATGTATTGTAATAGAGTTCCGCACAAGTTTAGAGGTAGCCTTATTATCTTGAGGGATGTAACTGGTACGACCGCAACTTCTACTAAACTGGGCAGCTGTTGAGTATTGATGTGATCTGCACGCCCAAAAACAAAAAGAGCTGCAGTGTGTCTTTGTAAGGACGAATCCAGTGGAAGTTATGGTCCAATTATTCTTATCTCCAATTTCTGCAGAGTAGAACTTAGAACGGTCCATTGGAAAGATCTTCCCAGGCTACACGTAGGGTCAGGATCCTACGATTGTCAAATCTGAAAATTGCAATGGAGTTGAAAGTTGGTTGATACATCATTGGAAAGCCCTTGATGAGTAGAGTCCAAAACCATGCTG
>Ga0075439_11654_pt1 | contig 16713 bp, 10 predicted proteins | sample MintriSingleCell_FD_74264 | JGI IMG/M metagenome (GOLD analysis project Ga0075439, IMG submission 74264) | Marine eukaryotic communities from Monterey Bay, USA to study complex ecological interactions - Minidiscus trioculatus JGI Plate_4_G5... | ecosystem: Environmental > Aquatic > Marine >... | reverse complement strand
TCGATGGTAAAACACCACCATTATCCAATTCATCACTTAATACAGCTTGACCATCCGCAGTTAATAATGTAGTTTCCTCCTCTTCCTCAGGTGTAAGTAGTATATCCTCGGCACTTAGTCCACCGGCAACAACAACTTCAAGCGGAACATCTGGACTATCCACCTCTGGATCCAATGCATCCACTAATAACATTACATCTAATTCTAAATCACTCTCCATTTCTTCCTCGGCTACCATATCAATACCGTCTACCAATAAAATCTGTTCATAATTACCAGTCTCACCCATGTCATAGTTATCACCGTACATTCCACCCTCGACGTTGTTTGATCCTAATAGACCTTCCGTGTCGGATTCGACACCGGTGGATCCTCCTCCACCTGTGGTTGTATCTGTTGTTACACCTATAGTTTCTAATGTGGTTACTATTTCACCATTGGCATCTATAATAGCCGAAGCTTGTTCGGTGGAACTATCACCATCTTCTTCATTGACAACTTCTGTAGTAGGTACTACACTCCCATCAACTTCCACAGCACCCTGAAGTAACACATGCGTAGTACTATTCTTAGTAGTTTCAATAACCTCTTCATTGGATGGTACAGTAATAACAACAATTGGTACACGTGGATCAACTGATTCAGGTGAGATTGCCACATTTTCAGTTTCGGCGGCGAGTAAATCTTGTTCTAAGGAAGATACGTCGACGGGTGGTATGACGTCGGGAGAGCCTTGTGTGAATGTTGATTCTCCCTCTGCTGCAATCTCTTCCTCTGTGGTGGGTGTTTCGTCAGGGGGAGTGTCGGATAAAGTCTCTTCGGTAATGGCAGTGGATGCATCCTCTGTAATACCATCGGGTGAAACTGCCTCGATACCCTCAACGGTATTATCAGGTTCTGATTCGGTAACACCGATTAGTTCACCTAATGAACCTAACAAACTTAATCCCCTCTTACCCAATCCACTTAACTTTTTATTATTATTGAATGACTCCCCACTATTATGAGAGTTTGATAATGTGCCAGTCCGAGTTGCGGAGGTGACGACAATACCTTGTTTATTTAAATCTGTACTTAATACTGCTAGGAGTAATGCTGCTGATAGCTTCATGTTTTTGATGAACTATACTCCTTATAATCTCTTCTCTATGTGTTTCTGATTGCCTTTCACGAAAGGCTCTTTAGCTGTGTTTGTGGCACAAGATTGTGCTCCTCTTAATTAATTCTGACACTGACGGCGGGAGTGCCGTTGTATAGCGTTTTCTTCTCTAGTGAGCTGCAAGAGCTGAGTATTATGTAATATAAGATGGGTATGGAATAAAGGGTAGGGGGGTTAGTATTGGTTGGTAAGGATGTATAGACAATATATCAAGACCTCATCAAGATTACATCGGACAATTAACATCAACACCAACCGTCAGCCACACGCCACCGCCGCCGTACTAGATATTACCCACGTCAAAACACCGTGTGTAAATACAACAAAGAGGCAATTATCAATATATTGAAAGGGCGGGTCCATTATATCTCATCGTTCAATGCAATTCAAATAATAGGCCGCTCTATCAAAATGCTACAAACACATACCGTCGACAGTCGTTATATAAACAAACTTACCTCCTCTCTCTATATCTCGATATACTATCAATAATACCTCTTCTCTATACCTCTAATATCTAATCCTCCTCTAGCTCGATCGATTAATAGCACAAGCCCATTGTTCAATATCAATCAACGAGCAATCAGTGAATAGAAAAGAGCCAGCTAAAAAGACCTGAGTGCCACTCGTGAGGAAAGCGACCAATGTTTTGGGCACAGTCTCCCCCTCTATTTTAGCCCTCTTTCATGATTCTAGTATATCTTCCCTAGTAAATTCAATATTCAGGGGAGGAGAAAAGAGGGCAAAGATACCTTTGAATCACTCCATCTTCCAAACAAAATGGGTAAATAACTAAATTAGACAAGAATGTCTCTACGATTAAAAATTACAGTTAAGGCCATTCTAATAATGACTCTTTTCTCTCGGTGAAACTACCGTTCAAGCAAGCCCCACAAATCACGAAGTCATTTGGGCGAAGATCAACTTAAGGCCTATACTTCAACTATCCTTATGCCTCATTTATTTACTTCTTGACTATGGTTAATGGTTTGAGATCAATGTAGCTCATCCTGAGCTACTGCCAATGGGATGTTATAAAGATGAAAGAGTGTTATGTTATAGGAGGTGAAAGATGAAGACTCTGCTTTTCGTTTTGTCTGTAGGCTGTATGTAGGCTAGAGAGACTAGAGAATGAACGAAGCATACTACAGACAGAGTTATGATTATGAAAATGAATAGTTTCTATGTTCACTTTCTAAATGTATGTTCCAGCTTATCCTCGTTTACAATATTCGGCAGTCTGTAGTTTTATATATACTGAAGTTGATGTGCAACGTCTAGTGCTGTTGGATAGTACTCTTCTTCTATCATTTACTAAGTATCTGCTCAGCCTTGACACGTAGATCACAATGCTCCCGATGTTTAGGTGACGCCGCTATTTGACACTCCCTTGAGCAGTATGGCGCTACCATACATCTACTACATACCATAAGTAATCTACGCTCCTTCGCTTGATTGCAATGCTCACATAAAGCTAGCTTTGGCTGGGTCTTTCTTGCCTTCAAATGCATCTTCTTCAGGCACTTACAAGTGATTCTTTTGCGGAAGAACTTTAGCACATCACGGTCGTGGTCAATACCTGACAATGTAAAGGTAAGATGTTCAGCCTTTTTTGTTACATCCCGACTTCTCATAGTTGCATCAAAGTCGCGTGCCTGTGATTCCCCATACTTTTCGAGTACCATTATAGCAAAAGCAAACTTTGCACCGTCACCCATATTACTTAACACCAAGTTTGCCCCAATGAGTATCAATATATCTATAGCTAATTTTCTGTGACTACCGTCCAATGCTTCTGTATGTGTTTGTAATATCCAAGATGTCATCAGAATGGAAATATTCAGTTATAAAACTAGAAATGGGGTGGGATATATCTGGTATTGTTGTGTCCACGCCATGATTGCACTGAATAGATATTCTGTTTCGCCCCATATCACCACACGCCCACTTCTGCCATGTATTATACAATGTCACTCTTTTAGATTCCTCCTTCTTGGCCTTCCTATCCTTCCCTTTATTTCTCTTCCTCGACGACGCTGGCATTTTATCTCTGCTTGACTCTCTGTATGTGTAGATGGTTAAAGATATTAGTTTATTTATTAAGAATATACGATAGCAATAAAATACCACCGATGATATAATACAAACCACAACACCCAGTACCAAAGCAGCCATATACAATATCAACAATATAAAAATAAAACCAAACCTTTGCAATGTTTTATCTATTTATACGGCACAAAATTATGCACCGCTTATTATCCCTTGTAGCACCTAACCGTAATACTATGATTCATCTTATAGACGGTATATGTAAATGACATTCAACAGTCTTATGCTGCACTTGACTACTACGAGTATCTAGGTATAAGGAGCTGCAGCTAGAGAAGTTTCATTAAGTAGTGGTAAAGTTTCACTATTCTCGAGCAAGTTTCATTTTTGAAAGAGAGAGTGAAGAGTGATACAAGATATTATATTGCTCTGTTTATACAGTTGACGGGTTGATATGGTGATGATATTGATATGTTGATGATTAAGTTCATTAGTAGTTAATTGGTAAGTGTATCGTCGTCGGTCAAATACCGCTGTCTATTCAGAAGAAAGAACAAAGTGTCAGTGTCATACAGCGTGAGAGAGAAGTAGATATAGAGATATGACAGTTTAGTTTGGTTATTGAGTTGCTACGATTCTTAATAATCAGCAGGCGGTTAATATATAACATATTCCTCTATTGTATACATTAAGTTATTTGCAACTACTGACATCGATGCCGTAAGTACGAGGAAAAGGTGGCGGGAGATAGACCAAAAAGGTTTTGCGATAATTTGTTACTCGTTATGGCTTGGTATGGTTTGGCTGTAGTTGCTAATGTGGTATTCATACATATATCAATTCCTCTATAATATCATATACAACTTACATATTGTCGTCATTGAACTGCACACGTGATATACAGAACAACAATAACAAACAAACAAAAAATGCCATCAAGTAGAAAGAGAAATAAAGGGAAGGAAAGAAAGGCCAAGAAGGAGGAATCTAAAAGGGTGGAAGTGCATAACACTTGGAAGTACTGGGCAAATGGATTAGAAGACGATGGAACTGTTATCACCCAATGTAATCATGGATTGGCGGAGGTACCGGACGTTTCTCATCCTGTTTCAAGTTTCATTGATTCATTATTTTTAGATCCCAAATTGAGGAGAGTACTATCAAATCATCCACAAATATGCAACAATAACAACAATCGGAAACTGGCAGTGCAGATATTAATTCGTATTATAGCAACAACTTTGATTTCCAATGGAGGTAGTGGTGGTTTTACTTTGGCATTGGGAAGTACTACTGCTATATTGGTACTTGAAAATTATGACGAAACAATCAATAGCCATCTTGACAATTATGATTTAGCCCTGTGCAACCGCATTGTGGCATCTAAGACTAGAGATTTTGGCACTGATTACACCAATAAGAGCAAGCGTGATTTGTTAAAGTTCTATCGCAAAAGAATGAACTGTATATGTTTGAAGAAGATGCATTGGAGGCAAGAAAGACTATGCCTAAGATGGGAAAATGCGACCACTGTGGAGAAGCGAAGGAGCGCAGACTACTAATGGTATGCAGTAGATGTATGATAAACCAGTATTGTTCTAGAAAATGCCACGTAGCAGCGTCAGCTAAGCATCGAAGTGATTGTGATGAATATGTTGCGAGGCTCATGAACAGACAATGGCGAATTCATTTCCCAATCCTGATGGGTAGTGGAGAATGTATATCAACTTGGTTACAATATCAGATGCACAGTCATTAATAATAACAGTACATAATATTCAGTTAAAGTAGTCAAATCATATCTACTTATTATCCTTATCTAGTCCCTTCGAAGATTGGTACTTTCCAAAGACTTCGTCCATCCCAATACCTCTACCTCACCAAGGTTTATATATCCATTCCCATTCTTCTGAACACGTACATACCTTCCATCCTCAACATTATGAAAGTTAAATGTTTGTACTCTCCATCCATATGTATCATTCACAGGTTGTGATGCCAATATGTTCATATCTCCATCATTCCATACTCCGCTGGTATTACCATCGATTGCTAAGTGGGCTCGGCCATGATTGCATGTACTTGATTGAGTTGCAATGGCATTTGGATTACTACGGGCTAGGTTTGTTACAACGATGGATGAAGAACCATGAGCATAGTTTAGGAGAGATGTAACGAGTAGGGATGCTAAGATCTTCATTGTCTATCTGACTAGAGAGATGAAGAGAAGGTGCATGAGATGAGATCGATATATTGATTGACCGCGGGTTTATATCATCAAGTTACCGATAGTTATACAATATCAAATGCTATGCCATTTAAAATAATCACCCGAAATTCGTGTGTATCACATCTTACACCTGATACTGATACAATGCAATTTGCATTCGACACGTGATATAACGATAATGGATTGCTACCGCCACGCTAGCCTTTGGATCTATCCAAGTTCTAACAAACTATTATCTATTATCTACCCCTCTACATAATTTTCCGATCGTTATTGAATAATTGCAAATAGCACATGATAAAATGTAGTGCCATTGGTGATTGATGGTTCTTATCGAAAATGATTATCATCTGGTGATTTTGTATTTGTGTGTTGCTCTAGGTATCCTTGGGCATATATGTATTATAGATTGCAATGCAATGCTCCGTAGTACTAGATGTAATAGACGTGTAGTATGCTGACGAGAGGGCTCCATTGATGGTGCCTCAGTGTAGTAGGCACGCCGCCGCCGTACAAACTACTGCTAGAAGTTTCATTAGAGTAGACAGAAGTTTTCAACAAATTCGAGCAAGTTTCATTACTGAGATTGATGAGATAGAGATCATACAAACCTCTCTAGAGAAAGAGATATGCCGTTGACGGATTGATAGTGGTGATATTGATAAGTTGATGATGTTCATTAGTAGTATTTAATGGTAAGTGTGTCGTCGCCGGTCAAATAATCTGAAGAAACAAAGTGATGGTAATGACAGTTTAGTTTGGTTATTGAGTTGCTACTTAATAATCGGCGGCGGCGGTCAATATACAACACATCCCTCTATTGTATACATTAAGTTATTTGCAACTACTTACATCGATGCCGTAAGTCACGAGGGTGATGGTGGCGGGAGGTTGACCGAAAAGGTTTTGCTTTTTGTTGCTCGTTATGGCTTGGTGAGGCTTGGTGGTATGGTTTAACTATAGTTGTTAATGTGTTATTGATTACCGGGTTAAACTTTTGTTAATTTGTTATAAATTGTGTACATACTAACCTTATAGTGCTACTCTATATACCACACAGAGAACAACAAATAGAAGATGCCATCATCAAGCAGAAAGAAAAACAAAGGAAAGGATAGAAAGGCCAAGAAGGTCGAGTTAGAAAGGGTGGCAATTTATAATGCATGGCGGGGCTGGGCCTCAGGCAGGAATAGGACTACGGGAAATCAAATTCAATGCAGCCATGGATTAGACACAACAATACCGGATAAATCTCATCCTGTTTCAAGTTTCATTTCTGACTATTTAGTGCTTGATGATATTAGGGATACATTACAAGCACACGAAGAAGTGTGGAATAATGATGATCATCGGAAATTGGCTAGGGATATATTGATACGCATTGGAACAAAAAATTTGCTGGATAATGAGATTAATGCAGTGATACAAAACACACCTTTAGATGGTGTTAGTTTGGCGTGGGGAATCACTACTGCAATATTGATACTTGAAAATTATGACGAAATGGTTGGTAGCTTTGATGTCAATTATGGTGTAGCCAAATACAACCGCATTGTGGCATCTAAGAATAGAGACCTTGGAGAAAAACATATTAGCAAGAGCAAGCGTGATGTAATAAAGTTTTACCGCAAGAGAACAAACTGTTCATGTTTGAAGAAGATGCATTTAGAGGCGAGGAATACTCTACCAAAGTTAGGGAAATGTAACCACTGCAAAGTAGAAAAGGAACGTTCGTTACTAATGGTATGCAGTAGATGTATGGTAGACCAGTACTGTTCTAGAAAGTGCCAAGTAGCAGCGTCAGCTGAGCACCGGAGCGAATGTGATATGTTTGTTTGGGCTCACGAGAAGGCAGTGACTATTTCTGAATGAAGACGTATATGATGTATCATTACTTGTATAAGTTTCAACAATATGATCTAATATACTTTACACATCTATATCTAATAGTAGTTTGGTATGATAACTCGTCGAGTAGAGGCTCGTTCCTTAATGCAACGCTCTCGTACCAAGTGACCAGACCATAAGCTCTTCATGATGTGATAACGATCTAAATCAAGATATAGAGGACGGCCTCTATATTGCGGTGTTTCTCCATGTGAGTCCACATATGGACAATTGATGTAAGCTGCCTTTTGTCCATGCACAATCAACCCCATACAATCTTGCACTAAGAAGAAGATACCAGCTCCAGCTCCGCATTTATAGGCATGCTTTGTACATTCACCTTTGCCTGAGGCATTCAATACCTGATAATACGAGGGGTAGATTGTGAGTTTATGCCAAGAAAAGACGACTGCAAATTGGACACAAAGAAGCTAACTCACCTGACCGCATACTAAGCAAACGGCTGTTTGATCATTATTGGGATACAAGTTGTTTAACTCAGCGTACAAGTCCGTGTAAGACTTGGGTAAATATGAGATCCGGTATATGCTATCATCATCGCTAGCCTTGTCAAATACATTGTTCCCGAACAAGGGCAAACATGTCGGCGGTACTTTACTTGTATGAGCAGTATTTGGCCAGGTTGATGTAAAGACTTGGGGAAAGCTGAGCTTGGTGGTATCCTTGACAGTGCTTTGTTCATACCATGATTTGACTATCTCCTGTAGAAGGGTAGACTCCAACATTGTACAAAGACTTTCCAGACGGAACAGACTAGCGAAGCGCTTGAAGATTTGTAACATGTCTTGACTCTGATCATCGTCATCATCTTGACTAGCCGAAGAGCCGCCGAAGATGTTTGGTATGAGTATCTGAGAGATGAGTGAGAGATCGTTTAAGAAGGCAACGGCCTCTGTCTTGGCTGATCCAATGGCACCTAGAATACAGGATGATATACTATCAGTATCATGTGGAAGAGTGGATGACTGTGATTCTGATGTAGTCGGAGAGAGCAGTATCCGACACAGCCTTAATCCGAAATGTCTCCATTCCTGTTCTTCTGTGCCAATCCCATCTGTCTGTGCTATTCTGTCGTTAATGACAGTACATACTTGTTGTTCCCAAGATGATATATCACTCAACTCTGAGGTCAACTTGGCAAGTAAGACCTGTGCTATTCTGGCAACAAGTCCTAGTTGTATCAAATTCCGGCAGTCATCAACCATTTTAGCATTGCCTCCATGTCCATCCCCTTCAGCTCTTGCACTCCCTGTTACAGCAAGCAAGGAAACTGTCGTGTGGGTAAGGACATGACCAGATAGAATAGGATAGACCACAGGTGCTCGTTTGATGGATGCCTTTGCATCGGCCTCGAAGTCAAAGGGGTCATCTTCTTGCTTCTCAAAGGGAAACAACATGCACAGCTGAATGACTTCCTTTGCTACGGGGCTTGTTGCAACCATCAGTGCCAAGGCAAGGTAGCGGAGCTTGCCTAACCGGCCGTCAAATGGCTGGAAGCCGTCATCTAAAGTTGGCTTGGCTTCTGGAAATAGCATTAGCTCACCGCCCAACTCAACTTTGGCAATACCAAGTCTTGATATGAGAGACGGTCTATCCGATGCGGATGATGTACGAAGAACTTGTCTAGCCTCTGCACCCTCAGAACAGCACGTGTATGTAAATGCTTGAATCGAAAACAATAACTTTGATATGAGCTTCTCTCTTGAACACTCCTCTCGATAAGTCGTAGTTGATACCGAAGACAAACATAAAGGCCACTCGATCAATTCTCTCCCGTGTGCTCGTTCGAACTTATTATAGACAGCCTTCTCGGTTAGATAATGACGGAATTCACCAAAGTCAGCGAATAAAGCATCTTCTCCAAGTCGTCTAATATCTCCTCTATGTGCCACATCTGATATCTGATCAAAGAAACGACGAAGCACGTCACTGCTGCTGGATTGTTTTTCATTTGTTGAGTTAGAATCGTCTAACTTGGGCATGCCAGATCCGTCGTCGGCAGCTGAGGAAGAACGTTGACAACGCCTTCTTTTAACTAATCGAGGAGTTCTAAGAACAGAATTCCATGCACTAACCAACTCCTTTTTGCCTGGTAGCTTTGTTTGTATCTTCTTTAATGATTGTCGTCGTCCTCGTGGTAGTGTTGATGATGCTGCCTCCTCGGCTGATGGTTTCGTGTCTTCTTCATTTGTTGAAAGAATACATTGTCCATCCCATATCGATGTATCATTCCGAGTAGCCCACCACTGGGTAGTAGATAGGAAGTCTTGCAGCGATAGGTTATTGTTGTTGACTGTGTCAGAACTGCCAGGACTATCGATTGACATGGACTCGTCTTCCGACTTGAACGTGTCCAGAGTGGTGTTGGATGTGTCTTTGGCATCGACCTGATCTACCCAATCGGCTGCAACGTCCACAAAAGGTACCAGACAGTTACTCAGCCTTGAACACAACGGACATCTGAACTCTCTTCGTTTACCCTCTCCTCTGTCATCTCTTTGTGATAGTGTTGTACGGATGTAGGAATCACAGCAGTGTTTGTGGATGGCATGCCCGCATAAGGTAACATGGACGCCGACGTGACTATCAATACCATTTACCAACACTGTACTAGCTTGAGAATAACCACAAAAGGCCAAGGAATCTTCTTGTGAGGGTACTGCATCGGAGTCGGCAGGCATCTTTCGATCATCATCATCAGTTTGAACCATTGTGTCACCGCCACATACGATACATCGTGGCCTCTCTTTGAATAGCCTAATTTGATCCAAAGTTTGTGGTGCAGAAGAACAGCCACTATCATGAGGTGTTTTCGGAGTTCTTGGAGTTTGAGGTGTGTCAAATTCATCCATAGTTTCATCATCAGCCAAGCCCCGGCGAGTAGGTGTATTTACAATTGAAGTATCATCAGTAGGAGACTGACTACCTTCCACACCTTCATTCATGTGCTGATCAACATCTTCGTTATCATTGTCTTCTTCTTCATCATCATCATCACCAAAGTTGCCACCAAGATTAGCTGCAAATGCGGCCATCTGAGCTTTCATCATCGCCATGGCTCTATCCTTCGCTGCCTTCTTCTTTCTTGCCATCTCTTTGTCTTTAGACAGTGTACCTTCTTCGGCATTTGATGAAACAGAAGTTGACTTGCTGCCAAATAATGCAGTGGCCGCAGGACAGTGTCTGGCAGCAAACTCACACAACCAGTTGGCACCTGACTGGAGTGATGGATCAACGCCTCCGAGGAATCCAGTCTGCCCTCCATTGACAATCCTTTTCAGCAGAGTTAGGGTATTATCCTTACCACGATACCATTCACAACTCATGACCTCACTTGGTTCCCGTAGCATGGCCATTGTAATCCAATCACAAGCAGTCGGGGCCGATGACTCTTCTCTGTTGTAGAAGACACTACCAATCTCGCCACCTCCCAAGTCTTTCCAGTTGTTGTTCCCCGAGACTCCTCCTTCCCAAGCATATGCTCCGAGTGTCAGCAAATGAACTGCACGAGCCAATAACTGCTCACTCTTGATTTCTTTAACATACATTTGATGTCCTGGAAGAGCATCTTCACTGGGAATATCATCATCTTGATGACAGTGGACGTGCAAGACTCTATAGACTGTTGCAAGAATACATGAATCAGCAGTCAAGTCTCTACGAATCCTCTGGAATGATATATGAGCTGCAGCTGGTCGTGGAGCATATGGTGACGAAGATGATGGCTTTGGTCTATTCTCTGACGCCATTTGATGATCCTTGGTACTAATATGACTGAAACCTGGATCATATTCCGACCACCCGTCTTTGCTCAACTCCCAAGCGTCAGGTTTTCCGACCTTCTTCTTCCTGATTGCTACTTTCATCAAGGCATCTTCTAGTAAAGCTCCACTTGCATCATCAGGGTTGATTACTTTGCCAGCTTCAATCAATGCATTGTTATCCCGCTGTGGGAGGATATGAGTAACATCTGACAATTCCGAATGTGTTTTGTTGCCTGACACTAGCCGGTGGATAACTTCTCTCTTGAGACGTCTCTTTGCTTCTAATGTATGTTCATTCTTATCATTGGGACTTGGTGATGGCAATTCCTAAGGTATTATGAATGCAGATGATTGAGAGGTGAGTTATAACAAAAAGTGCACGATGTGTTCATATTTTCAAAAAGGATACCGGCTTGATGATGAATATGGTATCCTTTGAAAAAAGCACACAAGATGTGTTCTCTTTGCAATGAGCAATGAGCGAAGACAGAGGTGCTTCACAAGCAGTACTCACCGTTATCAGAATGATAATGAGATGGAGTAGCTCATCAACTAGGCGGAGAACCATTTCAGGATCGGTCACTGGGCAGTATGTCCAAGGCAAAACAAGTTTGGGCGACAACGTCTCATCTTCGTCCTCTTCCTCCATGTCTTCCTCCTCTACTTCTTTCTTCTCTTCAAGTTCTGGTGGATATAAACCCATTCCAAGTTCTTGCTTGTATCGTTCAACATTTGAAGTAGGAGCCTTCTCAAACCCAAGAAAGTCAAAGACACCAAACCGATGCAGTAACAAGTTTACAAGTCGAAGAGTACCTTGTCCACTGTATACTAATCCTCTGCTCATAGAATCATCGACCAAACTTTCAGTACCTTGAGACGAGTGACAAATCAACCCAAATTGCAAAAGTAATATGTCAGCATCCTTAAGAGGACGACAGAATGGTGGTTCAGCATAGTTTATGCCTTGGTCTTCCATTGATCGTCCATTTCGTCTCCATATGCCTGCTCTAATCTGTGCTGCCTTTGAGAGAACATTGATTGGAAACTCAAATAAACCTCGGAAGAGCAAGGCGTTTGTACGAAGTTGAGAAGACGCATCATCGTTTAAAGGAAGTACAAACATGCTCAATAGATGTTGTATCCCCTCACTGCCTGATACATCATGCCGTCTAGATACTTCACGAACACAAGCTGCCACAAATCGATGCAAAGGCAAATGAAAGCTCCACACTGCAATTTGAGGCAGTGGGAGAGCAGTCATTGCCAGTGCCGATCCATGAGCAGATGCAACAACCGTAGAGAATGGAAGTGAGGCTGGAGCTAGTGCATATGCACGGAATTTTGGGTTCGCCTTGAGAGAAGGTTGGTGGGTTGGACGATAGGATAGCATTTCAGATCTCTGCCAACGACCAAGGCCTGCCAATACATAATGTGTCAACTCTGCACAGCTCAATAGACGACTATTGCTGTTCGTAACCGGTGAAGGATCCGAATCATCCCAATTCAGCAACCTCTCGAATAAGCTGCTCAGACTGATACTTAAATTGAAGGAAGCAATCCATCCTTTAGGCTCAGTCTCGACATGTCCTTGACTAAAACAACGCCACATTTGTCCATCCATTTGCTGGCTGAGGGATAGTGTCTCAATCCAACCATCAAGTGCACAAGTATGATCTTCTCTTGTTGGCCTTAATGATAATTGGTCAAACCCTCCACTTGCTTGAGCAACTACATGTCCGATGGGCAGTGAAGCAAAGTATCTAGCCATACCATCAACATTCAATACACATTTCATATCACTGATCGGCGTGCTATATCTCCGATAACATAATACTGTATGTGCAGGATCAAGCGTCGGAGGAATAAGTGCTGACGTCCTCTCTAGAATGCTTTGATGAACATTCCTCCTAGTACTACGGAGTATCCGTCCATGATGTCGTGAATCTCCACCACCTCGTCGGCCATTATTATTAGTAACCATTCCACCAAAGATGGTATCAATCTCATGAAGTAACGTTTCATCAATAGCATTACCCATCTCCTCATCTCCGTCATCGTTCATCAAATGGAATCCCAACAACGACAAGATGGCCGTGGTTAATGATGAGGAGGCCGTGACACTGCCATTCAAATCATTCATCATGCCAGATGATGCACCAGCAGGCAGAGGTGATCCTGGTTTACCAGGAGTGAAGGAGGCACTACGCATTGTCTCCAATAAGCAACGGCTTAGAGTTGCTTGAAGATTCCGTTCCTTGACCAGTTGTGTGACATATGATGATCGATTTAAGAATTGAACTGCTAGAGTATATGAGCTCTGTTCTAACAAACCAACTCCTCGTGCATACTCTTTTGTGACACTGCAGGTTACCAGTTGAAGAAGAGAGACGAAACAAGATTAGGTCGGTATGAGAATGCAATCAACAGAAGAGATTCTTCAATTCATAACAAACACTCACGCTCGGTATGAATCACAGTAGGCATTAGCCATTGACGCTTTAAAGTCGGGAACGGCTAGCAACGTTAACAACACAGCGTGCCATTCTTCTACAAATTGAGTTGGTAGTTTCAAGTCGTTCCTAAGCAATGGCACCAAGGCATTGTATTTCCAAACTCTTTCCATATCATTTGCAACTGCTCCGTTTTGACCTGACAACCCCAAGGCAACTTGATCACATAAGGGATCACAACTCGATGCTACCCAGCCGACCAGCTTTAAGACAGCCGTGGCCTTTTGTTCCTGACGTAATTCCTTCAGTGTTTTGATACTGCATACTAATGGTGTGCAAAGATACAAGCATATGATGTGAGTATAGACACATAAGAAAGGTACAGATAATGAGACACATCTTGTGCACAAGATATGCTCATATGTATTGACTACTCACCGAGGCCATGATCAGTCAAGATTTTGGCTCGATTCAACATTGCAGCACCGATCGATGCCGAAGCATTTGAATCACCATCCAACCAGCATCGGGCCGTAACATCACCACACTCGGCAAGTATTTCTTGTGTTCCCCAAACAATCAAGTCACCCTGTTGCTTAACAATCTTGACAACCTTTTCAAGTATAGCCTCGGCATGAGGTGCACGGAAGGTTGGAGTAAGTAATCTATGACGTTCACGTTGCAAATCACGAATTGGTAGGTTGTTTGTGATTCCAGGCCGTATTGCCGTCCTTCCCATCGTGGTGTCTAAACCTAATGACGTCTCTCGAGTAGCAGCTGCCGCACTAATGACGGCATTTCCTCCTCCACCGCCGCCGCCTGGTGTAGAATATAATTCCTTCAATCCTCGAATAAGCTCAGCATGTTCACTACGATACCCAATAATATTGTTATTACGCATGTGTATATCATCAGAATGTAATACCAAGAAGAGTCCATGCTCCTCTCGTCCCAAATCACCAAGGGTACGCGCTGGAGTCTTAACCTCAAGATGAGATGATGATAATGACGGTGAGGATCGTACCTTCTTTTTAGCACGATTACGAGTGGGAGAGGATGCAGCCTCGGGATCAAATACATCATCAATGCTCATACTAGATTCGGATCGTTTGGGGTGTTGCTTAGTTGATGTTGATGCCAATGATGGGTCAAATGTTAGTTCATGTAAAACAGGAGTACGTGGATGACCTGTCGGAGCGGCGTTGCTACGGCTTCTTGTCATCATCATAACAACATTATTATTGCCCTCGGCCTCGGGCACAGGGGTTGAAGTGCTCATATCATCGTCGTCGTCATCTGGTGAAGGAGGAAGTGGATTACTTACTGCTGCTGTTGTTGTGGATTCCACATCTGCAACTGTATTCCTCCTCTCCAAGCTATGACCACGACGTGCAATCCTTTGATCTCGTCGTACCCTTCCTCCATCTTGCTGTTCATAATAGTCAGGCAACAAACTATCAGATCGATATCCCGCCGTCCCAGCAGGTAGTAGTGCCGCCATCTTCTTCTCACCCATGGCTTCTTCATTAACAAACAATAACGGATTGGCACGCTTATATCCATCCTCAACACCCGATTGTACGACCACGGCAAGATAATCAGCAATAGCATGTACACTCCCCAATACTGACGGTTCAGCACTAATACTTAAACTCGAATCACCATCCTTCTTAGGACCATGTTTATGGCAAAAACCAGAAGGACGCCAAGCATCAGCATCACCACAATCACAACACCCTCCAGCACTTGCATGATAAAATGATACATCATGTCCTTCATGGTTCGAATTACTAAAACATTCATGACATAATACACAAGTCTCATCAGATTGACAAGTACGGCATACCCAAACAATATCATTCTTTTTGAATGCATATTGACATACACGTTTTGTTGGTATTGATAAACCTAATTTTATTATTGATGATTGGATTGATTGGATATTTGGATATCGATTATTGGGTGTTGTTGTTGGGGGCAGGGTATTTGATTTGAATTTAAAAGTTGGCGGAGAAGGAGGGGATTCATCAAGTGACATACTCATACTACCTCCACCCATGATAACTTCCTCAGAAATGACCTCTTCCTCAAAACTTGATTCATTAACATTGATATCTGGATCTAAACCTTGCATATTAGACGGAGGAGGGGCAAGAGTACATACATCTCGTTTCATAACAGACGTATCATTCTCTTCCTCATCCCAGGTATACTGAAAACCATCAACTACACTTGTTGGTGGATGGAACATAATATTAGCCAACTTAATTAATGTAGTTGATTCAAGTTGTTCAATCGTCTTGGTTTTCTTCTCTTCTACACCCATACCTGATACACCAGCGACGGCAAATGAAGAATTAGCTCTACGTCTCGGACTACCACTCGATGCACCAGAACCACCCCTTGAGCTACTTGCCGTATTATCAGCAGCAGCCAACTGAGCAGACTGTAAAGCAGCATCAACCTTGGCATCCTTCCTTTCCTTTAATTTAACTTCCAACTTCTTCACTGCCAATTCTAATGATTGTACAGCGTTGATATATATTGGTTCTCTATCTTGTCCCAATCTCTGTTGTTGTTGTTGCTGTAATCCAGCGGCATGACGTTCACGTACATTTCTTGATCTATTGCCCATTGGACTGTTTGTATTGACTCCAGGAGAGTGAGATTGGGATTGATTAAATGTGTTGGTGGTTAGGTTTGTTGTGATAAAAGATCTTGAGGGTGAATTTGGTGGTTGCGGTGGTTGTGCCAAGCTGGCAGTTTGATGATTGGATGTGTTTGACAATCCCCCGCTGCTAGCTCTTGCTACACCTACACTATTACTCTGACTAGCACCAACACCACCAGCAACTTGAATAACATCATCCAACTCATCTAACAAATGAGATGGAACTAATGCACCCTGTGGTCCAACTGGCCATCCCTCTCTACTTCGATTGTTCTCATTCATTAAACTGCCACTGCCGGTTAATATTGAATATGGCTGTCTACTACTAGAAGTAGTAGTAGACATTCGAGGACGTAACGATGGCAAACTTTGTATATTATGCTGACCTGTCGCTGTTGATGTAGTAGTATTGTGAGTAGGTGCTGTGGAAGAAGTATTGTTCAAAGTTGCAAAGTTCATAGAAGAGCTACTACTAGCAG